>Ga0302271_10000641_pt1 | contig 34486 bp, 18 predicted proteins | sample III_Bog_N1_1_FD_198767 | JGI IMG/M metagenome (GOLD analysis project Ga0302271, IMG submission 198767) | Peat permafrost microbial communities from Stordalen Mire near Abisko, Sweden - III_Bog_N1_1 | ecosystem: Environmental > Terrestrial > Soil > Wetlands > Peat | place: Sweden: Abisko... | reverse complement strand
TTGATCTAGTACAAATAGCAAGTATATTAGAAAATATCTCCTTCAGTATGTTGTGTGAAATATTATTATGAACTTGCTTTTTCATATCATTGCTTTGTAAATATTAGTATTATTCAACAACATCAACATTTGACAATAACAAATATTGAAAATCACATTTACAAGCTTGATCATCATCACAATGTTTTATCATCAATTCTATTATTATTCCCTGGTGGAGGTGAGCTTGATCCTTATTATCCCGCATATATCTATGGTGCATCTGCTGCTTTGTTAAGTGTTCTAACCTTACTGATAAGATCCATGAGATAAAGCTAATCTGATCGTTTCGTGAATTCTTTCGAATGTGTTTTCCTTTGCACTGCACCAGCAACCTACAGAATGAAATTCAAACTATCTGTCATATGTTTAAGTATTTTCTTATTCGAATCCGCTAAGGTCATGACACTCATCACTCCACACTAGATCTCATCAACTAATAAGAATATTGATCCTTATTTCTTCTCGATATCAAAGGAAATCCCATTTTTCCTGCAAGCCTAGAAGAATTCCCTGTAAGTTAATTCCCCTAAGCCTAAATGATAGATGTATGGAATATACATAAATGATCGCTCTTCGAAATCGCTGACGATATTCGATAATTCTGAACTGCTACTTAAATTCTGTTAGTTCTCGCCATTCAGGAACTTATCATTGGGCTCATTGAAATTACTACTACCATTATTGAGATAGTATTTCCCAGTGACTTTATCAACATTTGATCGAGCGAGAAACTAAAAGATAAACGTCGATGCGGAGTAATCATTTAAAAAACAATCTATGCCTATGATCCAGAAAAGTGGATGGTTGAGTTTGTTGGTAATATCAGGAAACGCAACCATGTCGATTGTTATGTACCCGTAGATATTCAAAGAAATGAGTTAGTCACCGATTACTTAAGAGAGCTACTTGAGATTGAGTGAAGGAAGCGATGATTAAGGACTTAAACAGCCGAAAGTGACATATTCGGAGATTTAGATTTTATCGTAAGATGCTAGGACTTCAGTAGTACCGTTAGGTAAGAGTTTAAATAGTAAAGAAGGAGAAGATATCTAATCGATAGGAGCAAGTGGGGCGGCTTCGATAAGACCACCTTCTGCGGTAAGCACTGCGATGAATTCACTGTAAGACGTGTATAACGACGGAGTAGCGATCTGCAGTTTCGAAGGGAGCAAAGATGAAACGATTTCACGAATTTTAACTACTTATGTTTCATCGATCTCCCTGCGTTGCTTCCTGATATCACTCAGAACCCTAATAGATTCCAATGAGAAAAACGCTACCCCACGGCCTCTTAATTCACCATCGAGTTTGATGATCCATTTGTTGACATTTGCATATTTTGCAATGAGAATAGTTAGTTGATTTACAAGTTCTTCTTCGCTGCGGATATTCTCAGCCCCTGGAGCTGTAGGTAGCTTGCAGTCTTCGAAGAGTTTCTTAGCTGCACTTTTACCAAGTAAGCCTTTCACAGATTCGAATTTACCTGAGAACACAGGGATTCCCAAGTTCATACCAAGTAAGCTGTCTTCTCTACATGGCATGCCCTAAGAAAGATAGTTAAAATATTTGTATTTAAATTATTTTTGTTTTTAAATCAAAAATTATTATATCAATCATTTGTGTTAACTGCTTTATTACTGGAACTAAATACGCTGACCGATAGTTGACGATATTTTTAATTTGTCTCAGAGCTCTAGGTGAGTAATAGAGAAGCTTTGCTAAGGAGAATTTTTTAGGGAACTTAGCAATATTCTCTGGGCAGATGAAATGGAGTCTCTCTTTGTAGTTTGAAATATCTCCCAACTCGCAGATCTTGTAATAGTACGTGAGAACTTCCATAGGCAGCTCAAATGGCACTATCATAATAACTTCCACCTATTTCAAAACCATAAATTATTTTTAAAATGAATGTTTTTTTTCTGAATTAAAAATTTAGTTTCTCTTACATTGTTGTCTTTGATTGCAAATAGTCTTGTGAGCTAGAGGTTCTCTCGTTGCAGAAAGTGCTCAATTGTATTTCGTTTGAATTGCTGTTTCCAAGAATAAATAGATATTCAAATTATCATTTGTAATTTCAAAATCTAAATCAAAAATAATCGTTTTTTTTACATCCAATGATATGCTATTGATGTGTATTTCTACCCTCTTTCCTGTTGTGATACTTGCATAGTTACTCTCAAAATTCTTCTAAATCCCAACATATTCGTTAAACTTAATGGCTTGCAGCTTCTTCAGTTTCCTTTATGCAGAAATATACTTCAACCAAAACTAAACTTTAAGTTTCTTTTCGACTGTTTCCCCTTGATGTTCACGCATTTGTTTCAAATCTTTGATGGCTCTTCTCATCTTGAAGCTGCAGAGAATCTTAATTGTTGCCCATGCTTTCCCACGGAAACTCGCTAGAGTCTCAGTTGGGATGACTTTCTTAACCATTTCTTTATTTGTTAATGTTTCGATTAAATCCTCAGTTTTGACTCGCGTAAGGTCATTCGCTATTTCGACTAATTTCAATCCATCAATGTGCATGAGATTCACAGAGTATTTCCGGGCAATATTCTGTAATTTCTTTAATAAAGCACTAATACTCCCCCATTATTCACAGAATTGATTCTTCATTTCTTTGAAATCAGCAGCACCAGAGATGATAAATCCGTTTTTTATTGTTATGAATAAATTCTTCGAAATCTTCAAAGGTTCTTGCTGTTTTTTGACTGAAAAGATATGCTATTTCGTAGTTGCTGGAGCCTTTCCTATTTTAAACAATAACAAAATTATGAATTATTTAACTGAAAATGAAAAATTTTCATTCAAAGAAATGCTAATAAAAATATTGTTAATATCTACCAGAATTGCTAACAGGAGCCTTTTTTGTATTGTTGTGAGGTTGCGGGTAGAGACTATTCAGTGGTACAGGTGCATTCGTGTCTGTGAGAAAGAAATTGGAGTCCATTGAATTATTCTAAAACAACTAGTTTGAAGCTGAATTTAGCAGCAACGACAGTGGCTAAATCGTGCTGTTATTGTTGTGGATATTTGTGTCAGCAAGATCGATTTTGTATTTCTCCAGGAATCCATCAGGTGGAAGATAAACTCGATTTAGCTTCGTTGTTGGATCATTTTATCTAAGGTTTAGCAACAATAAGGTGAATTCATAAATTTTTTTTCCCAAAATGGCATACATTTTAGGCGCTGTGAGAAGCACAGGTGTTCCTTGATTGAAAGCTGGTTGGAGATCTAAATCTTTTGGAATCAATCCAATATTCACAAGCTAAAACAACCCTCTTTTCAAATCATTTTCTGAGATTGGAGGCAAATCGGAGAATGGGTTCTTTCTGATTTATTTTGGTACAGCTGCAGATTGTGAGATTCTACCAACAAATAGTTTATTTTCAACAGCATAAGGATTGTCATTTGGGATTTTAGCCAATCCACCTCTAGGGGTAGAGACAACATGTTCTTTTGCTGTATTTGAGAAATTTTCAGGTAATGGAGTTTGCTATTCAATATTTGGCACTGAAATTTTCTTCAGAAGCAAAGAAGAAGCAGTCTTTAATTCCTTCGCTGACTAACGTTTCAAAAAATTATTATTATTTTAGCTAGTATTTAAACATTGTATTAGCTGAATTTCTAATAAATCAAGAGTCTATTATTTTCCTACTTCGAATCTTTTGATAGCATGAATGTTTTTATGGCTTCTAGCGTGTCTGCTTGTGGTATTAGCAGTAGATTACCTGGAACCGAACGCTGTAATCTGTGGTCTGAATCCAGATGCAGTTTAACTGAATCTCGTTTCAGCCGTAGAAGTTCTACGTGAAAGTTGTGCCGATTTCAATTCTTCTCGAATTTCCTCTGAAGGTTTCTTAGAAGCTGGGACAGTGATCTTCTAGGAAAAGTAAACAATCAAAAGAGATTTATTATGTACTTCTGAAAATAGATAACTTTATCATAATAATCTTACTGTTTTTTCAAATAAATTAGCTTGATCTTTCAAGTCAGATTCTAACTATTTAACTTGATACTGCAGCCTTCCCAGCATTAGGTTCAAATCCTCTTCAGGGATATCTAAAGAAATAACAATAAGAACCAGTTCATAAACATTGATACCCAAGAAATATAAAAGCTATTAAATATAAATATCATCATTTTTGGGTATCAAAATAACAACTTTTTCATAGGGCACTCTTGAGTTATCTTCAGTAGATTACCTTATTATTCTCCCATCGACATGAGATGACCTTTCATAGTACGAAGACTATCAGTGGTCATACTCATAGCTTATCTCGCATTTTTCTGAACAAACGATTTCTGGGATTTCATCGCGCTACAGTTTTGCTTTTTAATCAATCAATGAGCAGATCATAAATATATTAAATTCAGATCAAACAAAGCAATCAATTAGTTATGTTTGTTGTTGTGTGTATTAGAAAAAAACAACAAAAGAATTAATTCCTTAGAGTTACCTTTCCTACAACAAAGATAATCTTAGTTGATAGCGCATAAATACCTTCAAATTCATTTATTATCTTGAAAAAGAAAAGCATTTTCTTCTTATTTGAATGGAAGAAATAGCCTTTTCAGATTAATTGTAACTGCTCTTGGATTTATCTCACTCAATATGTAGAGCAAAAAACATAGCACTGTCTAATAATAAAGAACAAATAGAATTTAAAATGGAAGAGAAAGACAATTTTTAGATCAAATGAATCTCACTTTTATCCCCTGTCGGAACTTCTTGATAAAAAAGTCTGTTAACAGCTAACTTTTCAATAAACAAACAATAGCAAAACAAAATAAACTAACATATTGAATACACTCAAATAAATTAGAAATCCTTTATGTCTATTTACTCCTTTAATATTAATTCCTTCTCTAGACAAAGTAGTTATTGTATTTTTTAAAAGCTTTATTGTGCAATTTATTCAAATAGTTATTATTTTTTCTCGAGTGAATTCTCTGTCTCTTTAGATTTGGATTTATTGGGCTTGAGTTGTTCAAATATTAATTTTTATTATCATAATAATCTTAAGACTAGAAGATATATTACTATTGTTTCTCAAAAGGAAATTTATAGAACCAATACGATTTCATGTAGCTAAATAATACAAACACTGGGAGGAAAAGAGATCGAAGTCGCAAAATCGATATTAAAAATGAAAAAAAGGATATTTTAATATCTGCAAAGATCTTTTTTTACATATTCAGATTTTACTTAAATTTAGATATTTGTACCAAAATGAAAGCATCTTTTTCAATATTTTGTTGAATCTCTAGCATATGGGTATCAATTACCATCGCCAATGTCATTTCAATCTAAATTATTCATAAAAATATTAAAACAATTCTTCAATTAAGCAAATTTATCTATTCTTTATCTCAAAACTCCAAAACTGGTTTCTTCTTTCTTGAGAATCACATTCCCAATAATAAAATAAATCTATGTATTCAGCAGAAAATATTCTACAATAAACTTCTTTTTCTTGATTAAACTGCAAACAAATGGATGGGAAAGAATAATGCACTTTTTACTCTCACATTTCAGAATTACAAAAGTGCTTAAATTCACATTTTTACTGGAAGAATTATTATTTATTTCTTTTTTGATTCAAAGAAAAAAAGAAACTCAACGAGTGATCTCTCGGCTGCTCTGTTTACGTACTATCCTTGATTTTAAGCCTATTGTCATCTGAAAATCAAGGGAATAATTAATCAATGGAACTATTATTAAAAACAATCATTTTGTTTCTTTCCAAGGAATGGATTTAAATAACAAGTCTGCTAATAGAGTGAGTAGAAGAATTCATAATTCATAATTACAGCAAAAATAATTAACTAAACAAAAACAAAACAAAACAAAAAAGAAATCTCTGTCTTTCCCGAAGGAGGAGTACATCACACACAGAATAGCTTGCTATTTGAATTTCTTGAGAAATCTCGCAATAACCCGATCATTCAGGCCATATCGCAAAGAGAAGCTTCGCTGACAGATTCAAACTTCCCACTAATCAACGCAGGAAATACATTATCTCATAACCTTCCATTCTTTCTCGAACAATGAATAAAGACATACCTGGTAGAACGACTAAAGTCGATAACCTTTAGAACATGGGTAATCACATTCTACTGGATTTCCATAACATTGAGAACATTGATCTATCTGATACATCATTGATAGAGGAAATCTTCACTGGCGCACTCAAACGTACAGATTGCCATATCTGTGATAAACGTTTGAAAGTCTTCGAAGATGGGTAGATAACATTGATTTATCTTCTGAGTGAATCTCACTTGAGTTTCCATTGCTGGCCAAGTGAAAAATCAGCAACAGTTGATTTCTTTAATTGTGGCAAGAACAGCTAGCTTAACTGTAAAAATATTGAGGAATATCTCTGTGAATAATTCACCTGGAGTACATGCAGTTCTAATATTTAAATGTCTCGTGGATGTGAAGCTAAGCTGTTAACTAATGACTACGCGCATAAGACAGATCTTTTCAAAGGATTAAGAATGCTCAAGAGAGTTAAATCCTAATTCTAAGATATTCGTGTATATCACTCGAAATACCTAGGGAACACTCTCGTTATCGATGGATAAGTCCAAACATGTTCAGCTTTGCCTGATAATTACTCTTAAGATATCACGTAATATGTCCTTGATAAAGATATTTCCTACGAGCATGTACTACTCATCGGCGGAGGTGATCTCAAAGTGCTTAACTATTTACTGACAGCATATCCCTTGATTTAGACCATCACCGTCTGTGAGATTGACAAGAAAGTACGCACTTTTGAAAAAAGACAATATTTTTGTCCATGAAATTTCTTTATAAAGATAAATTTAACAGATTGAATACGCACAAAATCATTAAATTTACCCCAACCTTCTCCCCAGTTTTGGTGGGTGAATTCACATTTGATCTCTTAATTTTTAGCATTTGATTTCAAAATGCAGTTATGAAAAGCTCTTAAAATTTGCTTAAATTCCATTTTTTTTTTGTTTTAAAAGTTAACTTTATTAATTGTTATTTTTTTTCGTTGTTGAAGGTGATTGAGATTACAGAAGAGTATTTCCCAGAACTTCGACTCTCCAATGAAATGAAAGAGCGAGTTAGATTTATTCATATGGATGGGAGTGATTTCTTGAAGACTTGCTAAGATGTCAAATTTGATGCTGTCATTGTTGATTGCTCAGATGTTTCTTCATTTGACTCAGTCTCAAGCTCTCTCTTCACTAATGATTTCTACAAAAAGTTACTGGAAAGTTTAAAGCCAGGTGCATCGTTTAGTTAGATGCTGACTTTAGATGAAGTCAAGCCAAAATTCATCTCTATGGTGGAAAACAGTGGGATAGATTGTGCAATTGACTTTGTCATCACCCACACTCCTGAATACGGCTCATGTACACCTATCGGAGTTGTGACTCTAGCTTGAAAGCTAGAAGGAAGGAAGACTTTTATAAGAGATCTACCTTTATATTTTAGATCATTTTCTTCTTTATTATATATATTATTATAAATAAAAATATTATTATATTTGTCAGAGATATTTACAAAGTAACCATCTTCTATGTTACGTTTAATTTAGAAATCATGTAATTCTATTTAAAAACAAAGGGTTTGATAGTATTATTTATAACAAAAAAAAGCAAATTAACTCACACAAAAAACAATCATTTTCAATAATTTTTATCTTCTTTTTCTCTGATCTCCATGTTCTTGAGTTCAGTAAAAGAAATTATGATATCTAATCCTACAAACTCAATGATCCCCTAGGTGCTGGAAAATGCTCTCTAAAAGAAGAAAGTATAGGTCTAGTAGCCCATTCCAAATCCTACAAGATTCGTAAATTAAAGCCAAATGCTGTAGAATCCAGCAACGAAACAGCATAAATATTTTCAATAATGGTTCTATGTGAGGTGATAAAACCTTGGCTGCTGAACGGATTTCTTCACAAAGATCTCAGGAACTAAGCACAGACATATCCCCCAGGCCCAGATAAGCAGGTTTATATTTAGATCATGCCATATTGCAACATAAGAGAATACCACCCAGATATTCCATTGTTTGGTTTTGAAGCCTCCGCAAGGGAGGTAGATATACCTAATAGAGAGATATTTGATTTGGTTAAAATGGGGGGAAAAAATCAACAAATATTGTCGAAATAAATGATGCAATGCTTACCTAACGAGCCATTAGTTGAACCCTCTATGCCAGGATCTCCAGAATCCCTCGAAATTATAATTATTGAAGACGCATCTGTTCATATTTTCAGGAACTTCCATGTCATCCCAAAGCGCCCAGCGGCGAGAATACTTCCATAAACAGTTGAACTTCATCCAAAGGATTACGACAGTTGTTCCAACTTGGATAATAAATAAAAATAAAGAAAATTATGCAGAAGAAGATACAATCTATTATCACTTATTATGGTAATAGTACCACATAATAGACCATCCATGTGCCCAAGTGTTTTTCAAATATGTTCATTCTATGGCTTGGTGACAAGGGCAAACCCGAAATTGATGTGATTGCAAAGGATAAACACTGAAAAGACTAAAACAGTTCGAAGTGTGTATTTGAGCTTATAATTCAAGCTAAGGGAGTTCGAAGGAGATTTTAATTAGCTCAAGAAAGCATTGAATGTAATTGGTGGACCAGTTATCAACACTGGTATGTACAAGATGTACGTCAAAAAATTAATCAAATTGTACTCAAAAACTTCATGAAACTGTTCTTGTCTTTCCTTAAGACAATCATAAGTCTTTGAGCAATCAGTGCATCTAGTTTTATGTTTTTCCTTTGATGTATGCCGAGACTTCAAATTCGCCCAGTACTAGCAGAGATAGATTTGATGATTATCCAAAAAAATCGAACAGTTTTTGCATATTCAACAAATCAAATAATAGAAAAAGAAAATAAGAAAAGGAATGTTAAAGAACATTTACTATTACTTTATCCATACCGAAAGAGATGATCCTAAGCATGGACATATTGTAGACTACATTCCACTAAACCATGGCTTCTTTTCCGGAGTCTTGCAGAAACTAAAGACTTTGACAATGGAAAAAATTTACAATATCATATCCTTGATTCCATTCATTTGAAAACAGCAGGAATAGATTGAATCCCCATAGAATAAACGGAAACAACTTAGATTTATAAAGAATCGAGACTATTGTGTAGTTGATAAGTGTGAAAAACAGCCAGAATATGAATCCTCCTCGGAATAAATAGAGGTACATACCACCTCCACAGGCAATATTAAAAACTCTATGGAGAGTCTAACTTTTAGCCATATTCGTCTTGATAGTTTTTGACACTACAAGGAAAACAACACTAACAGGGAGAAGCAAATGAAGGCTAGTAATAAAAGAATGCCACTAAGGATCAGATACATCCCAGTCAAGATTAAGAAAGTTTTTAGTAATTCCATTAATTTTCATTTTGGCATGTAGTTCTTGAGTTGCAAAGGAAAAGCTCACAAACCAATAAGAAAGCACAACACAAGCAGATAGAGCTAGAATATTTTCATATTTATTCAGAAAGAAGTAGTTTACTTTATTTGGATGGTCTGATGTTTAGTTTATGTCATTGATTGAAGTAATCTTTGTTGAATGCTAAGAAGGAGATTCAGATATGGATGTTATCTCAGTTGTATTTTTCTCATTCAATTTGATTTCATCTTCTTCTTCTTTTTATTATCCATTAGTGAGGTTCTTGGCTGACACCATGGAATGTTGGTTTGTTTGATGAAAGTTTATGGTGTTTTTTTTGTTTTTTTTTCAAAAGTATTATCGAAATAAGAACTCAAACTCTTGACCAAGAAGAAAATTAACAACATAAAAAGATTGTTTTTTCACTGAATCTTTGTAAGCTTACATCTATGAATGATGAGCTGTTAATGGAGTGGATTTTATCTTTCCTCCTAAGAAACCCAAGAAAACAAGATGTTACAATAGGATAGAGTCTATTAATGGAAAAAATATTTATTAATTTCTTTTCAGATTACTTAAATCAAAGGAGAACTCAAAAATAATACAATCTGTGTTGAGAATTAAGGATAAGGGATTAGAAATAATCAAGAAAATTTAAATTTTAAGGGTTTTAGATACAGTAAATGAGACGAAACTATTTCTAAACATTCATGTGATTGCTACTTGTATGCTTCTTGAGATCAAAGAAAATAACATATTTTTCAATCAAAATTTAAAACTAGAAATGCTAAACTGATACAAATGGGTATGGGTCTTATTTGAAATTTGAATTATTACTTTTTTTTAAGCAAATTATTGTTTGTTTTTTTTTTTCAAACAATTATTTTCATGCATTTTTGAAATGTATAAAATGCAATTCATATATGTACAAATTGGAGCATAATCAGATATTTTATCAGATTTTCATTCATAATAACTCCAATAGAGATGTAAAAATCCTTTCAGGATTGCTTTATTTTTTAGTGTCGCTTTGATGAATTTTATAATCAGAATAAATCCCAAACTAGAAGAAAGCAGCAAGATAGATATGATCTGAATTATTTAAACGAACTATGGAAACAGCAGATTTCAAGAAAATAAACTCAAATTGATAAAGTGAAGAAATAACACCATGAATGATCTTTTGTGAAAAGAAAAAGCATGAAAAATAACAGAATTTACATTGCATTATTCTCACCTTTTTTGTCGTCCTACCTTCTGGAATTAATTATTTGATCTATCTATTTGGTTTCTAGTTAAACTTCAGCTAAAAATTCAATTTATCAATGATCTAGAGGCCCCCTCATGCCCCCCCCCCCTCCTTACCTCCTCTCCTCAACAATATCATTATGACTCGTTTAAGTATTCTTTCATGAGGCTTTTTCAAGAATAACCGAAGAATTACTAACAATCTACCTATTTCTCTTTCTCCTTGGGCTAAAAAAGTTGCTTTAGTTTACTTAGTCAAAGAATTGATAAAATGATCATAATATTTTTAGCATTCTAAGATGTTCTTCGAAAGATGAATGCTTAATATTCTAATTCACAAAAAGAAACCTATCAAAAAAGCTAAGATTTATGTTTAAAGAAAACTAGTAATTGACTAAAGTTGAGGAAAATTTAGATTTATTATTTAAAAAGAGCTAAGGAAAATCAGAAGATAATTCTCCAAAATTCAACAGAATACTACGAAAGACAATAAAAATCTGCTGACAATGCTTGTATGAATTTCTATGAAAATGAAATTAAACATTTCCTGTTATCTGCTTCGGCTTAAAAACGAGAAGGAAAAGGTGAGAAACTAAATAATTAATTCAAATTGCAAACATTAAATTTAAAAAAATATCCCTCCTTTCTCAAAAAAAATGAATAGAAAATGTCAGTAGCACAAATACAACGAATGTGAATTCATGTACTTGAAGCCAACAGCAAAGAACGTGCTGATCTGATCCTAATGCGTGGATGAGAGTGATGGAAAGATCAAAATGATCGATTGTGTTGTGCTGAAACATATCTTAGAAGGAAACTCCAAGACAATCCTTTAGAAATACCCTCCATTGAGCAGCTACGAAATCAATCAGATGGTGCTTCACGTATCAAGCTCAATAGACGGAGACATCATGCAAATCAAAGAATATTATTAGAAGTTGATTCGAAGTTATGAAAAAAACTAAAACAACTCGTTATCAAGTCACAAAACGATTAGAATTCAGATAATTAACTTCTCAGCTTCATCGAAACCAAATAGAAGGAAGCAACTGCAAATACGAATATTATCATGGCCCAAATGAAAGAACTCTAGAAATACAAGGAATCATTCAGTGTAGAACAACCAGAAAAACAGCAATCTAAGATTTTATATATATATAAATTGGAGAAATTAGGTTTTTCAACAAAAAAACAGCAAATTAATCATCTTCTGGTCTTATTCTGCCGATGCAAAACACTCAGCGGAGATCTATAATAAACAAAATTACTATTAACCCTTCAAGCAACGTTTAAAACTCTAAAAAAGATTTGAAAATAGAAAGAATCCATAACTAGATTCATATCAAATGCCCTTGATGTTAAGGATAATGCTCCTTTGAGAGTGTTTTAAACCCAATGAAAAAATACATCTTATCAATACAGACTATTATTGGGATAAAAGATGACCCTGTGCCTTTGTTTTACTTTGGGATAATGCCTTTTTCGCTTCGGCACGATGAAGAAGTGCAGGAAATAGACATCTGCTACTGTGAAATTGGTAATTGCTTTGGTATCTCTAAAATGCTCAAATGAGATAAGCTTAATCTAGGAATGGATTACTAAACAGATATGAATAATTATTGGAGATCAAATGGAGAAAGAAGATTTGAAGTGAGAATTAATTTAGAAAATAGAATAATCAAAGTAGGCTCACTCCCAGACTACAAGTTGGTTGCAGAGATAAACTACAAAACCATAATTGATTTATCTGAATAATACACGTTTGCAATGTCAAGCACTACTGGAGTCGACAACAGAATAATTGTGGAAGACATTTGCGAAGTAGATTCTTTTGACGATCTGATGTGAGGACAATAATAAAAAGTAGCATGAAATGAATTTGTTGAATTAGATTGTTGAAAATAATTTATGAAAAAGATAGATTATTGTTAGTTTGGTTTGATAGAAGAGAAAAGCCATTAATTATTTCATTAATTGTTAGCAATAATGTATTTAAATTTTTATTTGTTGCTAGGGGAGGTATTGTTTCCTCCCCTGTAATGTTATTTGATATTTCTGTCATGTTACATTTGATTTGTTGTATTTGATTAAAGATAAATTAAAGGAAAATAAACTCAAATTGCTTAAATGAAGAAATAACACCATTAATGATCTTTTGCGAAGAGAAAAAGCATAGAAAATAATACATTTTCATCTCATTATTCTCGCCTATATTTTCCTGCCTTCTGGAATTTATTTTTAATGTATCTATCTATTTGTCTTCTGGTTTAACTTCAGTTATGCAATTAATTTATAATTGATCTTGCTGGTACCCCTTCCCTCCTCCCCTCAGGTGATGACTTAGATTAGTCTGAAATAGCGAGTCCTCTGCTTGACTTAAAACAAAGTTTCTGCCTTACGCATTTTCTTTATCTAAGAAATGACAAAATAATCATAATATTTTCAGCATTCTTAAAGGTGTTCTTCGAAAGATGAGTGATTAATATTCTAATTCACAAAAAGAAACTCCTCAAAAAAGCTAAGATCTGTGTTTCAAAGAGAAAACTCGCAATTAACTCAAAAAATGAGATATTATTTGAATTTTCTATTTTAGAAAAGTCAAGGAAAATATGAAGATATGAATCCTCTAAAAATCAAGCAGAATACTAAGAAAGAAATCAAAATCTGCGGACAATGCGTGTATGAATTTTTTACATAAAGAAATTTGAGACTTCCCTCTCGCTATCTGCTTAGGCTTAAAAATGAAAAGAAAAATTGAGAAACCAAAAGAATAGATTCCGTTTGCAAAAATTAAATATCAAGAAAAATATCTCCTTTCTCAAAAACTCTCAAAAAAGATGAATAGAAAATGTCAGTAGCATAAGTACAATGAATGTGAGTTCATGTATTTGAAGCCAACAGCAAAGAACGTGTTGATCTGCTCGTAATGTGTAGATGAGAGTAATGGGAAGATCAAGCTGATAGATTGTGTTGTGCTGAAACATATTTTAGAAGGAAACTCCAAGACAATCCTTTAGAAATACCCTCCATTGAGCAGCTACGAAATCAATGAAATGATACTTCAAGTATCAAGCTCAATAGATGGAGAAATCATGCAAATCAAAGAGTATTATAAGAAGTTAACTCTAAGTTATAAAACTGCAGTGAAGAAAGCAATGGCCAAATCGAAGGCTTAGATTGATTAACTTCAACAACTTCGAGAATCTTTTATCAAATAATATTCAGAAGTAGCTTAGATCGAAAAGCTAAAACAACTTGTTGTCCAGTCGCAAAATGATTAGAATTCAGATAAATAACTTCTTAGCTTCATCTCAACCAAATAGAAAGAATCTACTGCAAATACGAATATTATCATAGCCCAAATGAAAGAACTCCAGTAATATAAGGAATCATTCAGCGTAAAACAACCAGAAATATAGCAATCTAGCATTTTAAAAGAAATTGAAGAAATTAGATTTTTCAACAAAACAACAACAAATTAATCATCTTTGGGTCTTATTTTGCCGAAGCAAAACACTGGGCGGAGACCGATCATCAACTAAATTACCATCAACCAGTCAAGCAAGGTTTAAAAAACTAAAGAAGATTTGAAAATAGAAAGAGTCCATGACTAGATTCATATCAAATGTCCTGGAGCTTAAGGATAATGTGCCTTTGAGAGTGTCTTAAACCCAAAGAAAAAATACATCTTATCATTACAGACTATTATTGGGTATAGAGATAACACTATGCCTCTGTTTTACTTTGGGATAATGCCTTTTTCTCTTCGGCACGATGAATAAATACAGGAAATAGGCATCTGCTACTTTGAATGTATTGATTGCTTTGGTATCTCTAAAATGCTCAAAGGAGATAAGCTCCATCTCGGAAGTAATTACGAAAAAGATATGAATAATTACTGGAGATCAAATGGAGAACGAAGATTTGAAGTGAGAATTAATTTAGAAAATAGAATAATCAAAGTAGGTTCACTCCCAAACTACAAGTTGGTTGCAGAGATAGACGACAAATAGAAGATTGATTTATCTGAATAATATACGTTTGTAATAGCAAGCATTGGAGTCGGCAACATAATAATAGTGGAAGACATCTGTGAAGTAGATTCTTTTGACTACATGATGTGATGACAATATTAGTAGCTAGAAATTAATTTGTTGAATTAGATTGTTGTATATTATTTTTGAAAATGATAGATTATTGTTAATTTGATTTGATAGAATAGCCATTAGTTATTTGATTAATTGTTAGCATAATAGTATTTACTTGTTTCATTGATATTGATTATTCATTTGATTAAAGCTCAGTGCTTGAAAAGAAAGTATTAAAATATCAGAAATAAATCTAAGATAGCCTAAAAATGGCAGCTACAGGGTTTTAGGGAAGTGTTTGGAATAATAAATCAGTTTTATAACTGAAAAACTTTATTTTTGTGATTTGCTCAAAATATGATTTAATTGATTATTAACTGCCATCAATAAAAATATTATTAAATTTTAAGAGGTATTGATTCTTCTTTTTATTTTTCACCAGAAAGTTTTAAAGAAAAATATGGGTGATTTTCATGATTTGATAAAACCACATAAATATTAAGTTGTATCCCCGATTAAGTTCAAAAAGTACTCTTTCGTTTCAGGAACAAAAGTGAATCCACAAATCTAATTAAGTATTTGTTTTTTAAATTCTTGTTGATTTTAAAAGCAGAATTGTCTGAAAAATTTTCAATCTTTAGATTATTTTAATCATACAATCAATAACCGAATTGAATGTCTATTAATTGTTTTTTAGTTGTAATTTAGTTGTTACTGTGCATGATAGTTTTTTATTTATTTATCTGTTGATATTGATTAAGTTTGTTAGATTTCTTTTTATAATAATTATTAATATTATTTCTGATAGGTATTAGACAATTTCTACTCGAAATTAATAATTTTTAATAAATTCTCATGTATTTTTAACTTCAACTTTACTAAATTATCTGGTTTTTGATGAGTTTAATTTTTTTTTTCTTAAAAAAAATAAGACAGAGTAGGATAATATCACCTAAATAAGAAAATCTACTGAATTTTACAAAATTTTGAGAAAAAAAAGATTATTAGTGCCAAATATTTTGTACGATTCTAATGTAGCTTAATGTAAGTGAGCATTAAAGGAATTGAATACACATAGCTGCTAGTAAATGAAATTCGAAAAATGATGAGAAGTAAGAAAAAGGAGAAAATAATGACGAATGCATTATTAATTTGTAAGAGTAAGAAAGCAAAAAAGTTGTATGTGAAGCATAATTAATAATTTGAGTGGTTGTTAGCAAACAAAATAAGTGAAAATACATTTTGGGATGAATATCTTGTATTCACACAAAGGAAACCAAAAAGTTTGATAAAAATACTCACATAACTCGAGAAACAAAACATTTAGTGGAATCAATCTTTTTTAGTTCCTTTTTCAGTCTTTGACCTAGTACCAAGTAAATCTTAAATTTCTCAACTAAAATATTAAGAGAAAGAACCAAACATACTCACAAAAGGACTCAAAGAGCTTCATTCAACTAGGAGGATTGAAGGAAAGCAATCTTTGAAAGGAGATAAATAGATAGAATAAGCACCCCCAAGATACTAAGACAATAATATTAGCATATTCAGAAGATTTCTCTTTATCAAAATAAGGACAACAGATCAGAATAATGAACACACCAGTGCGTCTCTCTCGCGTTTGGGCTGGTCGTTAAGCTCGGCGGTAGAAGACTCTCACTCATGAAAATACAATCTTGCAGGACAAAAACCGTGGAGAAAAGATCACAATAAAAAATCTTATGTATTACGTTCGTCTCAAAAAGAAAGTTAGCTAACTCGCAAATGATCTCTCCAGTCGTAGATGGAAGACATTGAAATACATGCATTTCAAGTAAATAGCTGATAAGACCTTCTATCCATCGGAGGAATCCAAACGGCGCTTGGGATATTACAGCTAAGAAAAAAGTCAAGAAGAAGAAGAAAACAACGATGGAGAGGAAGAAAAAGAATAGAAATTCAATTAGATAAATACCTTGAAGCAACACTCCATGCACTACACAAGCAGAAGTTCAAGAGTGCTTGGTGCATCAAAAGATGTTCTAGTTAAGATTAGAATGCTAATCGATTTGATACCGATTTTCGACCCGAATTCAGTGTCAAAACTTCTTTGGGATTCATTCTACAATTTACTGGGCTTGATTTTGAGTATCATAGCACCTTTAAAACTAGCCATCTAAGAATATCAATTGTCGTATTTCGTGGGCTCTTCTCTTATCCTTGGGTTGATGATAATCATAATCATCTTAGATATGATAATGAATCTCAACACAGCTTTTTTTAAGCGAGGTAAAATCTAACGTAAACGATATGCTATTTTCAAGAACTACATGAGCTAAATGGGTGTATGCGATGCGCTGATAACATAAGCACTCATTTGGGAACTTTGGGCAGAGCCAAAAACTTGGATGGAATAAGCTTAGAATGTGCTACTGTGTTTACTGCTCTATTTTAAAGCTCTCAAACTCCATAAATTGATGTTCAAAATCGAGGAAACATTTTCGTTTAATCGACGTACTCTAAATATGCTCTCCCTTGCTAAGCTACTTATATTTATCCTGAAAATTTCCCATGCGTTTGCTTGTCTGTGGGTATTCATTGGAAGACAAATGGTGGCTGGACATAACTCTTCTTGGATGTCCGATTGGAAAGATGATGGTTGGGCTACTTAGTATCTGCAAGCATATTATTTTATCAGTGTGACCATGACAACCATTGGATTTGGTGATATTGTTCCAAAGAATCCTGTCGAAACAGTAGTATGCATCTTCAGTATGATCTTAGCCTGCGTAATCTTCGGTTACACGATAAATATTATTGGCTCTATTTTCATGGAACTCAAGAAAGAAGACGAAGCGAAGAAAGAAAATTTATTGATAATCAATAGATATATGAATGAAAAGAGTATCTCGAGAGATTTATAATCATCAATAAGAGAATATCTAGAGTATTTTTGGAAACAACAATCCAACGATAATTCAGATAAAGAAGCACATATTCTCGAATAACTCTCTGAAGACATGCGATAAGCATTGCTGATTTAAGCAAATAGGATTATTTTGGAAGATTGCTAGTTTTTTAAGAGACATTTTTCGAGGGATTCAATTTAAAAATCTGTCCATCTTATTAGATAAAAGAAGCTGACTCCATATGAGCATATCATCAATTCATACGATGATTAGGCGAAAAGTGGACATATTTTCTTTGTTGAAAGTGGAGAAATTGATATTTACTAAGAATTCTAGTTGGAATAGATGTCTGAGAATTAACCAGGAATTCCTACCCCTGTTGGGAATGATGTTGAAGAATAAACGTAGAATAACAATATTGGGAATCATTTGGTGAATTAGACTCCTCAAAATAAAGTGAATAGTTAACCGATTTCAGCACCTCCTATTCCTTTAGCAATTCTTTAGCTTCTAAATGGAGTCTAATAGACACCTTAGTCGCAGATGAAAACGAATCAAAAACATTTAAAAAAAGTCAAAACATTAGTGAAAGGTGATTTTTTTGGTGAATATTCGTTTTTCACAAATTTTCCAAATTCTTTCATTGCAAAATCTAGGAATTTCTCGAAAATTCTGTACATTGAAAGATCCAAATTTCTAGAATATCTCCAACTCAATAATCTCCAAGAAGACCTTGAAACCTTTCATAATATCAAGGATAATCTTGTTTAGAACTAGATGGCTCCACTTTTCGTTCGATGCCACTACTGTAGTAGTTATGACCATTCTCCGTTGATTTGCCCAACAGTACATTATATCCCCACAAAAATGAATGTCATAAATCGATATAATTTCAGTTCATCTATTACGGAAAGAAAATACGTTGCTAGACGAAAAGTCAAATAGAAGAATTGTAAAGTTGACAGACAAAAATATGAGGAAATCTAAGAAATCTATGAGAAAAAGAATCGGAGTTTTATCTTCGACCATTTCAAGCACAACAGCTAAAGTGAAGATTCTGACGATCTTTCTAACAGTTCAGACTCATCTTAAGATGACGATGATGGCAGTTAATCTGATCCGGAAGATGAGAGTCTGAGACGTTAAAGGCATGACACAGCAGCTGCAGTAGCCGCTATCACTCATCCAAGAAGAATCCCATCTTCAAATAATTATTTTAAACAAAACCCACCTGAAGAAAAAGATGATGATAGCAGTAAAGATAACAACAATAATAGTATCTTAGAAGAAGACGATGATGATTTACTTCCTTCTGAAGGTAGGGATGATCTTCTACCTTCTTATAAGAGAGATAGTTTCATGGATCATCTGAACAGACGCAAGCCTAACTTAGAGAATGACAATTCCAATTCAGAAGCTTTGAAATTTCAAAACTAAACTTTCAGTGAAGTTGTCGGAGAGGAATAGGATTCCCCTACAGTTTTGTTTAGTAAAGAAGGCTCACCTGCTCTTCCTAGGAGAAGAAAATAGATATCCTTGAGAATTAATTTGATTTCTCTGAAGAAACATGATTATCCTCGTTTAATTCTACCTGGTGATCCTGATCATAAAAACATCGCTGATGATCTAGAAAATAAGGATTTCGCTTAAACAACAGCTGTACCTGTGATAAATATCTAAGAGATTAATGAGAAAAATAGTAATAATACAGATAGTAACATCACGAATAATCTCAATAAAAGTAAATGGAATAATCAGCTACCTTCGAGTGGATTTGATAAGACCCCAACTTTTGTGGATAGCTATGAGAATAAGAAATCAAAAGAAGAAATTACTACAAAAATGCAATAAAATAGTGCTTCTATTGTGGTAACTTCTGCCAATATCACAGCAACTTCGAATACTGTTCTTAATTCCTTTTAGACACCTTAAGTTAAGCCTCTAAGTGAAGAAAAATTCAATAATTCAACAAATCAAGTTGTTTCTTCAGCAAATAACCCTCCACTTTCATCTGCCCTAAATCCTTCCTTATCTAAATAAAATTATACCAAACCTCTGCTAGTTCTGAATGTGATACCTGCAACCGCGTCAACAACTTTGAATACTGGATCCCCTCCATCACCTGTACCACAAAGACTCTAATCAAAACATTTCTTAGATCCCAAAAATTCCAAAGGAAATTTCCTTGATCCACTGAATTTGAATAGATTCTAAGAAACACCTGATTCAGTTGAGCCAATGAAAACTATCTTAAGTGATCCAATTCCTCCAGAGTCAACGAATACACTTACATCTGTATCAGGGCCTAATAATTCAAATAAACTTACTCAAAATAACTAAAATCAAGATAACTTTATCCCAACAAACGATAACGAAATTCATTTAAAAAACATAAAATAAACGGAATTCAGATCGAAATTTTTAAGATCACAATCACCTTCGACTGAGATACCTTCACCTGCATAACAACAACAACAACCAAAATCAAATGACGCCTACAATATTAAAATAAATGAAGTCAATAATGATACTAATAACCTTCTTCCTATTGCTGAGATTTTCCCTAAACGATTCTTGAGCATCCGTAGTGAAGATCCAAAATCTAATTATCCGCCTCAATAATCTCCGCAGTAATCTTAGCAATAAACGAAACGAAAGGAATCAGTTCTTTCCCATTCTTTTAATTTCCGTTCAAGTTTTCTCTCCTAGCAGCCACCATCTTCACAAGCAATTAGCAACCGTAAACCATCGGTATTTTAATCATAAATAAGTAATCAGTCAATATTAAATGCAGATAATTCCATGAAGCAGATTAGAAGGCTATCTATGGCATATTTTGCATCACCTGAGGATAGATTAAAATTCGGATTACCTAAAATTAATAATCAAAAACCAAATGATATAGCCAGTCCAGTATTAAGCTCATAATTTTCACCGTAAATGCTTGATCATTCTAATAGATAGCAAAGAATTCAAGCAGCAATTGCAAAAACAATTGAAAAATGCATCGAAGAAGAAGGAAACTAACTTGGTATTGCTAATAATAACAATAATCAAATTCTGAAACCAGGAAACCTTATGAATGGTGAAGATGAAGCGAATAAGCTCATGATGTTCATCGATCAATAAAACCAACAATAGCTGTAACTTACCGAGACACTTTACCAGAGTTGGGATGTTGAGTTTGATTCTGCTTTTGAGAGCATGAAATCATTCAAAAACTATTTCCCATCATATAACTTCGATAAGGTTTTATAACGCATCAAAAAAAGGAGATAACCTTCTGAAAATGGTGTATCTAAGTTGTTTTTCAGATACTCAAGATCGAATTACAAGAAATCAAACACGATTATTTCATGTAATTTGAAGGATAAGGATGGGTCTATGTCACCGATTAAAGAGCCTGTAACCATGAAGCATGAGAGATCAAACAATAGGGAGTTTTCTAGTTCTTCAAATAATAATAAAATGCCATCTCTGACATTGTTCTAGTCTGATTTAGAGATTCCAACATCACCTTCTAATACAAATACACAACTATTAACAGTGAACATCAATCGAAAAGCTAAATTCCAGCCATTTAAATTTACAACAACTTCACCAAAAAATCTTAAGAACCCAAAATTACTAAACAAAGTCTCACATGAAGAATAATCTCCTGAGTTCTCAGATGATGAGTTCTAAGAACTGCAAAGAAAATCACCAAATGGTGTTTTTGTGACAAAACAATCTCTCAAAGCGTTTCTCCCTTGAAGGAAAATAGTTGAAGGGGAAATAAATACTTGCATTTTGAGGGAGATAATTTTACTAATTTATCATAAGAAAAAAACAATTGAATTCTTGTTAATATTATTGATTTTGTGTCCGAATTCGAAGGATTCCCTTTTTATTCTTTTTCAATGGACTAAGTATTTCAAGCTTTCTTAACTCAAATCTAATTACTTCCCTTAGATTTAACCTCTCGAAATTGTGAATTTTTCTAATAATTGCAAATAATATTTATTGATAACTTTTATCCTCATAAAATACATTGATCGAGATACAAAATCCCATCCTTAGCTAATTAAACTTTCTTACTCAAGCTGCTTCTCTATCATAGTTTGAGCCCTTCTTCTATCAAATAAACTCTTTTGTTGATATCACTTTTAAAATAAATGATTTCAATATTTTTCTGAATAGTCTCCATAAATTTTAATCAAAATGATTTAAACATTTTTAGATAATTCTTCATTATTTTTTCTGTTTATGTGCCTCTTTAACTACTAATTACCCTTATTCTTGAAAGCCCTTCATTTTCATGAATCTTTGTAACCAATGCCCATTCCACTGATAACTGAAAAGTAGCTTCTAAAAGAGATTATTATAATTCCCTGTTGTGAGAAAATACACAACTCAATTGATGTGATCGATACTGGCCTCTAACTAATAACTCTTGCTAGCTCAGCTGTGTCCCTTTTGTTTTTTAAACATTTTTCAATGCCTACCCCATGAGGAATAATAAATTTGGATTTATTTGATATTAACTGATAAAAAAGCAATCTATTTAACAAGAATTTTTAAAACTAATTAGCAGCCATAAAAACAAGTGAAAATAAGTTATCCAAAGAAAGTTCAATAGAGCAATCGATCATCTTTGATATCTTCATGAAGGGTAAGATCTTGATTTGCTATGAGAGATGAAGTTTATGAGGTATGATTATTATTTTTGTTATTTAATAGATTCATAATACCATTTTACACTTTAATAGGATTGGTTGCTTCAAATGGGGGGAATGTATCTTTTGATTAAGAAAAGCTATTTCTTCAAGTAGAAAAAAGACCTTCAATACGTCTTCTATTTAGATGGAATTTAAATGGATTTCTCATATTTTAAGTAGAAGTCAGGGACTTTGTTATTCAAAAAGAATGTATAATTTCAGTTTATAATTTATCAAACTGTTTAAAAAAGTCATTTAATCCTTAAATTAGCTGCTTTGATCTAAGGATCCAAGCTAATAAATGATGTAAAATTAGAGGGTGGACAAAATACTGCTGAAATTCTTGTCTTTCTTTTCTTTTCCTCTTTATTGAGAAAACTGGGGAAACTAAGAAAATGCAATCCAAACAAATTTTACATTTTAATATTGAGTCTAACAAGACTTGATTACATTTCTCAATGTTTTTTCAATTAATTAATTAATTAACTAAACGATAAGAAAAACCCTTACGTTCTATTACCTTCTAAAGATTCTCCAGAGCTACTGCCAGGAAAAGATTGAAATTGTACCTTTCTTTAGAATTGCAAATAATTATTAAGAGAAGACATTATCTTTATTTATTTTTCTTTGTATTATCTCTTAGGGATATTCTCTCATTTATTAATTTGAAATGAACTCCTTCAAATCTAGGAGCTTATTGTAATTAAAATAACTCTTTTTATCATGAAAAAACGAATTTTTAAAGTCTCCTTATTTTATTAATTGATTCTTGAAATAATTTAGTATGCAAGTAATGTTGGGATTTTATCTCCAAAACTAATAATTTCCACATAGATAAATACAAAGAAAATACATCCATCTTTTCTCATAAAATACATGATTGGATCTTTACTTATTCTTCTCATCATTTACTGAATATTGAGCAAATATTTAATATAATGGATGCTAATTCTTTCAATTTACTGGATTTCATTTTTGGTTTCTTTTTTTATCAGGATTAAATTATCAAACATGCTATTTTTATGGAAAATATCCTTACAATAGCTGAATTGACTTGTTTCAGAAGTGAGAAACCCCCTATTATTTACCTCTGAAATAATAGAACATCTTCAAAGTGATCTCTTTTATTTAAAAAATGATGACGTACTGGTTGTTTTTCCTGTTTTCTATTTGAATTAATTTGTATAAATGATTATTGTCTGGGGAGGAAAAGGGTAGTTTATTATTGGTAATTTGACTAGTAATCTGACTGGAGGGAACTAAATCAGCAAGTGATTAATCTACTAATGAGGGTATTTTATAGGATACTTTTTAATAGATACTAAACTAAAAGATATTTATGTATTTGAAGGTAAGTGTGAGTTTGACGATGGAAGTAAAAGCAACTAAGAGAGATTGATCAAATAATTCCAAAGAGAATTGACATTTAAACTTTAATGATGGGAATCAAGGTAGAGAAGTAGCTAATGTAATGATCCATATTACTAATTATGATGAAATATCTGATTAAATAGTTTTGATTATTTTCAGTCATTTGGCATGCAATTAATTGCAAGAAAGGGGAAAATAATAGAAGAAGATACTAGAAATAAATGAGGAAATAGAAATGAAAGAAAATTGAGTCTCCCGAGAGGGTTTCAATGGAAAATTTATGAATATATGTTCAGAAGAGTCTCAAGGGGATTCCACAAAGTCTGGGATCTGATTTTTGGGATAATGAGGGAGTTGTACATGAAACCAAGGGAGTTTTATAAGATTGTAAGCGTCGTTGACAAGAAAAATAATTGATGATTTTTATATCCGCTGGGCGCAAAAACTCGCAGAAAGACAGAAAGGAGGCAAATTGATTTAAGAAGCCCAGGAATCAGATCATAAATCATATAATTTCAACATCAAAAGAACAATCTAAATTACAAGAAAAATAAACTAAAATCCTACTATCATTCTTTCGATTACTTCTTTCTAACATACTCCAATCCAATGAAGATCTCAGCCAACAGAAGAATATACTAGTCTTACAACAGCTAGAGTTCTCTCGACACAGCTAGTGAATCCCCTGTGATTGTATTTGACTCTCAAAAACGATTCAATAACCTTGCTACACCCTCAGCTTGCCCTTCTCGACCAGTTCTGAAAAAAAACAGACTCCTGAATAACAGCAGTGCACTTCATTTAAGCAGTCTAGCTTAATAATAACACCCTGAACGTCTTCCTGTGAAAGTCTCTCCTCATGTCCGCTTCTAAAGCAGCTCAAACATTGAGTTGCCAATAAACAATTTCTTCGAATCACCTGTTAATCCCGCAATGAGCAAATCCTTGAAGTTAAAACACCCAGTATTGTCTGCAGCTCCTTTTGACTATTTCTTAGATTCCTCTGTTGAGGAATCATAATAATCTGAAAACCTTGGTGATATCTCAAATGCACCTTCTATGATTTGTTCTAAGGCAGTTTCTAGCTCAAAGCCATTAGATGAATCTATTCTCAGTGACAGTGATGACGAATTCAATGTTTGGGATAATTCATCTGCTAATGATATCGGAATTGACATCTAAGGAGAAGAAGAAAACAAAGTTCCCATGGAATTCATCGAATTATTCTATGTCAGAAGTTAATTGTATTAAGAAGACAAAGTTGCTAAGCCAGATGTCTTGGAGGAGGTCTCAGTTATCTCCAAAATGTGCAATAAACCTATGAGCATGCTGAAATCCAGTAATCTTGTTGATAACATTGAAAAAAATTTCCATTTATCGATAAGAAAAAATGCAAAATAAGTCTCACAACTTAACTTCAATGCATAGAAAAATCAAAATCCCCATTTCAGCAACTAATCATAGTTGCCAAAACACACACCAAAAGCATTCAGAATCTCTTCTTTCCATCCATTCTAATCGCCTAACAGCAACAACGGTATGACAAGTTCTTGCTAATTCCAATCAAAAATCGCTCCTTTCTAGAATATCTCCTAGAAAGAAATTGATTTACCATCAACAATCTCTCAATACCCTCAATCACTCAACAAATCCCACAACAATGCCTCAAGAAATCTCTTTAGATTTGCATCAAACGATGTTATCTCAATGGCTCCAACAAATCACATTAATCTTGCTTCTTGCAATGTGAATGCAAGAGAGCATGTAGCCCTTTCTTAGACACCTTAAATCAGAGGCAACAAATCAAGTATCAAGATCAATAATGATAAGGTTAATAATCTAAATACACCTTCAAAATACTCTGTTTCTAAGATTGCCATTGAAAGAATGATGCGAATCACAAGCCAAGCAACAATTCAAGCTAACAAAAAGATCTTCTCTAGAGGACACTTTGAAGAAGATGGTCTTAGAGCTTGAACAATAAATCAAACCTCACTCTTTCATTCTGCACAGCCTCACCAATTATTCCTTCTCATAAAAAAACTAATTAAATTAACTACACTAGCAAATATTTTTGCAAAATTTTTCAAAATTTTCTTATTTTCATAAAAACTCCTTTGTTTTTCTTGTTTACACTACACAAGTATTTATCCTCATGCATTAAAATTATTCATTCACAAAATACAATCTTAATTTCACTTCTTAATCGCTTTCTTCTTGTTAGTTAGTTAGTTAGCTGAGAGATATCACTACCAAAGCATTTTGATAATATCAATATGGGTTTAGAATGATTTAGGTGGAAGAAATGAATTTAGTTATGCATTGGAAATTTGTTCCCTATGAGAATACCTTCAATTCTTTGACTCTAAAGGTAATAAAATGTCCATGAAATCAAAAGAAAGGAACAATATTATCTTTTGAACTCTTCTTTGCTTTTATTTAAATGAAATGATTTAGTTTTTCCTAAGAAAACACTTAACTTTTCCTCTTTTAATTCCCCAATCCAATTTATTTTCATTTATTTTAGAAAGTAAATTCAACATATTTCAAATCTATATTACAAGTCATTATCAAGATAATAAAGGGAAAATAACTATTTAAATGAGTTATTTGAAACTATCACCATGCAAAAAAGGATAATTAATTATCATTGAAAATTTAGTAAAATCTGCTTCTTTTGTAATTGAAAATGAAAATCTAGTATCAATTTAAAAAATTCTAAAAATATCATGATCTTTTCATAATCTCTCAAATTAAAGAATCTCCTTAGAAACCCTTTCATTTCGATACATAAAATTTAATTCAAATAATAAAAGGAGATTTAGTTGTCGTAATGCTCAAAATATATTAAGGGAGATAACGAAAAAACTGTAATATCTTTTGAAATAGAAAGACGAAATTGATTGAAATTAAAAAGAAGGATAAACTGTTTCTATCAGTGGGTAAAACACTTTTGTTTCGTGCAATGAAAGATGAAAATAATTGTCCCAGATTTATTCACGAGTATCCAGTTTAATCAATTTGTTTTTGAATCAGGTGATGAAAAGAATTTGGAAGCTTGAGAATTAACTTTTTTCCATAGAAATACTTTTGAAATTTTAATGCTGATAATGAAGGGCTTAAAAGATGTGAGCTAGTTTCTAATGAAGTTACTTTCTACGTTTCAAAACAAGAAAAAATATATTTTCTGATTGAGAAGATTGAAAACAACCAAAAGATGGATTTTAAAATGACAGGGATTAAGTAAAGTTTTTTAAAATAAAAGAAAGAAAAAAATTATCTAGCAAGTATGTTTTATCTTTAGTATATATATCTCTCTCTCTGATCTGAGATAACACAAGAGCTAAAACGAACAGAATTGAGGTTGATTTAGATAATGGTTGAGAATTCCAAGGATTGACTGAAGTCTGTGAGAATTGAGGTCTTGCTACTAAAAGAAAATTAGTTGTTATGTGAGAAAAAAAAGGAGGGGGAGGAGGGAGATAAGTTAGGGGGGATTTTAAGTTGATAAAAGAAAAAAATAAAAAATAGTGAAGAGAAATTTAGAAAGTCAGTAAGAGAAAAAAAGAAGAACAAGAACAACAACTAACACAAAGAAATAAAAAATAATTCACAATGTTCTACGGGTATGAAGATAAAAGAATATTGATTTCATTATGGTTGATTAATTGATGGTTTTGATTATTCAGCGGTGGTATGTGGGGCTATTTCAGCCAATCGTGTCTTGATGGACTCTTCAATAGATAGAATTTCACCATTGAAGACCTCCTCGATGAAGAAAATATCATCAATGATGTTAAAATGAACCAAAACAAATTCGCTGACTTGTAAGGATTTCAAAAATAGTTTATTTCAAACAAGATAAGCTCCATGCAGGAGAGAAGCTATGAATATTAAGCTCTTAAATATTATAAAAATTCATGATTGTATTAAGTTATTTTTTGAAAATCTAGCATGGTTAAAAACCCTCAACATCTCAAAAGTTTAGTGACGTACACTATTACTCTTCCCACTGAGGATCAGGATGAGAAGCACAAGCACAAGTAAAAGCAGGAACTTTTTTTATTAATACTTGAATAATGATAAATAACTAAGGAATCTCAACAAATATTTTTTATGAAATTTTCAAATCAACATTTCTAACTGTTTATTTTCTGGTAATATCAAAAGGTACCCTTTCATTGCTAGTGAGCTGCTTGGTATTCAGATTCCAAAAATCCAGGAATTCTTCTTCACCACTAAACAAGAAGAAGAATAAAAGGCCTCTGTTGTAGAAGTTGAAAATCAAGCACCCGTTTCTGCTCAAGATAATGTTCCATAGGGAGAATAACAACAAGAAGAGAAACCAGTAGCAGCTTAGGAATTGGAAAATAAAGAGAAACATGTTGCTCCTGATGTTGAAGAAAAACAAGCTGAAGTTACAGAAACGAAAGATGACTCATAGGAAGAACAAGCAGAAGGAAAACCACATAATTTAGCTGCTGTGGAATAAAAAGATGAGAAAAAAGATGAGAAGAAAGAAGAAATAGTAGAAGAATCTTCTAAGCCAATTGAAGATCTCTAAGTTAAAGCTCTAGAAGTTGAGAAGCCAGAAGAAAAACTAGAAAAAGTTGACCAAGCAGCTGCTGAAGCAACAAATGTCCCAGAGAATGACGCATCTGAGAAAGACAAACCCATTGAATCAGTTCCAGCATAAGATCCAATCACAGTTGTAGCCGTCTTCCAAGATCCAGTTTCTATGATCACTCCCGTTGGAGGAAGAGACTCTGAACCCGCAGCAACATTTCACTCTGACAATAAAGTAATTCCTCTTTCTGCAGCAGGAAAAGAATCCTCTTAAAAAGAAGAGGAATGGAGTAGCTCTGAAAGTGATAATGAGTCAGTGGACGACAAACACGAACTAGTAGGCAGTGATTTACTAACTTAATTGTTCGCATTTATCACCCCAAAAGACACTGAGCTCAACAGTACTTCAGCAGGATACTTCTCCAAGGTGATTCTACATCTCGTTTCAGGAAAAGAACCAAATGTAATATTTTTTTGATAAAATTCTAGATTTCAATACGTTATTTATTTGAATATTTTTTAATTAAATCAGCTCTTGAAATACCTCTAGAAGAATAAGAACATTATTGATGATCTCATTAGACATTTTTACTTAAAGAGTATCTCCAAGATTGTGCTTTCTCTTGTCATTCAAGATGGCATTGATCTAGAAACTGACCCATTCCTTGTAAGAAATTAACAACAAAACAAAAACTAAATTATCAAGGCAATCAAATTTGAGTTAAAAATTTTATTAATTTTCCTGTTTTTTTCTGATTAGGATGTCAGAATCAGTATTGTAGAGAAACTCCACGAATTGTTCTCTACTTCTACTGACCATGAAGTGCTCCTTAACATCTAGGATGTGCTAGTTGCAATCAACTCAGCATCTCTCAAACCACAAAACTATGATGTCAAGAGAAATCTCTTCTCAAATGCACACATCGATATTCTCATAAACTCCATTACTCAAGTACAATTTATTTTCATTTTCTTTATTAATTTTTTAACTCTTTTTTTTTAATTTCATAGCACAAAGAATCTTTCTCTTAAGCTGCCCTAAGTCTTTCCAGCTATCTGGATTATTACAGACAGACTCTCTTCAACGATGTAACATCTAACGTCATTTCTGATGCAACTTTTTCTAATATTTTTTTGGATAATTGTCAGATTCCAAATGAAGATAACGAAATGGGATTCAATGATGGATTTAATTTTGGCAGAAAGAACGATGAGACTATCACAAAAGAATTCCCTTTAGCTTATTTACAATCGAAAACCAGTGAGCTTATTGTGGCCTTGATGGAAGATAAACTAAACAAGGAAGTCCCCAAACACGAAACTCAATATGGATCTTTAGTCTAGCCCTTCGGATTAAACAGAGTCAAATTGCTCCATTTGATTTTGTGCCTTCTCAAGACAGAAAGCTAAGCTGTTAACGATGCCTTAGTTGATAGCCACTTTTTTACTTATCTCCTTGTAAGAAGAAATAAAAATCTCCCTTTAATAGCCGAAAATATTAACCTATTTTAGGATTAATGTATTTTTTCTTATTCTTTCCATCTAGGAACTAATCAAAAAGCACGAATGGAACAACATTCTCCACAATTAAATTGAGCAAGTTTTCACAGAGAGCTTCAAAATAGCTGTTCACAACACTAAGATCCGTGAAGCCATCATTTCAGAGGCGAAATTCCTCTAATTCATCGCAGAAAACGGTTAAGAACTCCAGATTAACCCTGGATCCAGCAAGAAATCAATCAACAAAGGATACGTCTGTTTGCTTGTGAACTTTGCACAACAGATTGAAAATCAAAAACAATAATTCGATTGGCTCCAAGAAGCTGTGATCGAAAGTAAAAAATCCTTATTAAAACCAAAACAAAATATTTAAACTTTTTTGTTATTCTTTTGGAAACAGCACCTGAATGGTAGGAGTTCATTGAAGGATCTTACAAGAAAGTTAATGATCTGCACAACAAAGATCTCGGAAATGAAGATCCCAGGAAGCGTAAGGAATCAGCAGACTCAATGCCTAATAATGATATTTCAATCAAGGAAATCTACATGGTAAATTGAGCACAATTTTGAAGAATTTTTAAATAAAAAAGAATACAAAAAAATTTCCTTTCTTAATTATCTAGAGTTTTTTAACACTTTTTTTATTGTTTAATAGAAATTCATCAGCATGTACTAGAGTGGAAACAAAGTAGATGATGATGAGGCAAATCCAAATGATGACTCTGAAGGTGATGAAGATACAAATGAAGCTACCGAATAGCCCCACAACGAAGCTGCACACTCAGATGAAAAAGAAGAATCACCTGAAAACTCTTAAGGCACAGAGAACATCAGAAATAGAGAGAAAGATGTGATTGAGAATGAAAATAAAGATATTGAGAAAGAAGAGGCAGATATTCAAGAAAATGCAGTTTCGGAAAGTGTTGTTGCTGAATACTAAGGAGCAGATAAAACAAATAAAGTTGAAGAAACAGTTGCTGAGACCGTCACAGATAATTAAACTGAAGAAGAAAATGAAGAATCATTGAAAGATGAAGAGAAGGCCACTGTAACCACAGAACCGACTGTGACTTCTAGTGAACCTGCTGCTAAGGTTTCAGCTTCAGCCACCTCTGCTACTGCTGCAGTTGTTTCAGAATCTGAAAGCAATGAATAACCTGACCCTACAGTTGATAACACCGCAAAACTCTTGGAAAAGTAAATCAATTCAAAAAATAATTCAATCCATCAAAATTTTCTTTAACTTATGATATTTTTAATTCATGATATCTCATTTCCCTCTCACATTTTGCAATTTTCCCTCTTTTTTCTTTTTAGGAACCCTGACTCCTTGAATTTCTACAAACAAGAAGTCGCCGAAGAAATTCAAGAGAAATAAAATTCCAGCGATGAAATCTGAATAATGCTGGCTTGTATCGTGATTGCAATTCTATTTGAGCTAATTCTCACTCGATTACTGTGAACTCAATGTACTGCTCTCCCTTGATACATCCTTCTCTCTTTCCCTTTCTTTTTTATATATTAAAAAAACCCTTTTATCATCGACAAGACCTTACCATCTACAACAAAAAAAGCTTTGTGATATGCCATTCAGCTAACGCGATCGGATCGGGTGATTTCCTCAACTTTTCGGTTTCGAACCGCCCGAACACGCAGAAGGAACCACACCACATAAAATCCTTATCTCTTTTCTACCATTTATAATTCTAATATATTTTATTAATAACAAGGTCCAAATAGGATTCAAGAGTAGGGAATGTCACGAATGAGGAGGTCTATAATTCCTTATGTCCTACTCATCTCTAACGTTTCTTCTCTTATTCCTATGAAGTGATGCTTCTATTTCTATAGTATTATCATTTTATATATTTTCAGTCATATTTTTATCATGCATCAAATAAAATATTTTAATAATTTACCTTTCCTTTTTTGAATAATAAGCAATACACAAGACTTCTATCAAATTATTATTCATTTGTTTTTTCAAGTTTGGTTATCATCATTATTGACTTTTTTTTAAATTCCTTTCTCTTTTTTGGAGGCATAATCCACAGGAAATATGAGCAAAAACCTTAAAATGTGATTTCTACTCCTATGGAGATCAGAATACACTCAAATAAGAGTAAAAATTCTTTTGAGCAATCAAAATTAATCATCTTTAGCAAACATTGCTACTCAAAAGAAAAAGCTAATTGGGATAGCAGCCGAAAAATAATTTAACACAAAAAAAAAATTAATAATTGGGAAAAATTTTCAAAAGCTGATATGGCAGATTCGAAGTAACACATCTACACACAGCGCATCATACAAAAGCAGCTCGACTGTAAGACATAATATAAATTCAAAACAAATGCGGTGCGGTTTGAGATAGTTTAAAGCATGTATGAGAGATATTATGTACAATTATTTTAAATTTGGTTTTCTTCCAGTGGTCAACAAGAACAGCGAATTGAATGTATCTGTAGGACTAGAGAATAATAATCTTTTCGAATGGAACATCTGTTTTGAAGGCCCTTAAGATTCCCTCTACGATGGAGGCCTATTCCAAGCTGTCGTTAGCTTCCCTGATAATTACCCAGATATGCCACCAAAGATGAAGTTCGTCACAGAAATGTGGCATCCAAACAGTAAGAATTGAGCATAAAATCAGCTGAAAATAGTGAAAATGAATAATATCTATTGAAAAATACCTAGCGATGCCAAAACTAACTTCTTGAAAATGAATAATTTTGTATTTCCAAGTCTACCCTGATGGGAATGTCTGCATCTCGATATTGCACGCCCCTGGAGTCGATGAGTTCAATGCATAAGAGAAGGAAACAGAAAGATGGAGACCAGTGTTGACTGCTGAAGATATTATCATTAGTGTCATTTCGATGCTCATGGATCCTAACACAGAATCCCCCGCAAATATCGATGCATCAGTAAGCAGCAAACTTACATGACTTATAACAATTGCTTTTGAGGGATCTGGGCGTTTTTAAGGAAAACTGATAAATTTGGGTGTTTTGAAAGTTAAAATCTTTAGGAATTCGAAAAGGACAAAGGAATGTTAGAATTTAAAATTTAAGATGGAATGAATTGATAAATTGGTCAATCAAACTCTTGAAAATTCTAAAAAATGATTGTGTCTTTTTTTTTTCGAACATAAACAGGTTCAATTCAGAGATGATAAAGAAGCATACAAGAAGAAAGTGAGAACTCTAACTAGAAAATCCATTGGAGATTTGTGATTAAGTGGCTTATTTGATTCCTTGATTGGCTGGAAGAATCCCACAGGTTTCGAGTGCTCAAAAGCAATAATATTTTTATATCAATATATCTTAATGTTTCTTAAATTTGTTAAAAAAAGCCATTAGTTTTCTCTTCTTTTTCAAAAAATCCATCAATATCTTCACATTTTTTGGATTGTCAGTCTAAAAAAATGTTAATAATCATTTTTTCAATGATAATTAATTTCTTTTAAAAATCAAAATGCAAAGGGGTAAGAAATGATCAATTTCAAAGACGATTCCCAAATGTTATTAATAACTCAAGAAATGTAAGAAAAGATTTAAGAAAGAAATAGAGAAATAAAGAGATAGAGAGAGTTTCAAAGAATGGTTCAGGCCTACTATTGTGAAAAAATAATATTCATTTTTAATTTTAATTTTTATTATTGACAATCTAACTATTATCATGAACTATCTAGAAAATAATAATTTCATATTAAACCCAGGTTCATAGACATTCTTCTCTTAATTTCAGTAATGATTTACAATTATGTAGTTTATGATTAATTCAGAGAAGTCCTCAGAAAAGGGAACACTCTTACACAACTAAATCAAAAGGTAAATCAATTGCAATAGCTGCTGCAATCTTGGGATTATTTTATGGTTTGCATTATTTGAAGCAACAAAAAAATCATATCTAACTCTATTTAATCTGCAAAAAAAAAATGAAAAATTGATAAGAAATTATTAGCAAAGAGAATGTTGACCATAACTCTAAAAAATATTGATTAAGACTTCATCAACATTTTGATATTCTACAAAAAACTTGATTCATAGTCAATTATGCAACAATAATCAAATATTTATTGATACAGGTACTTCAAAATTATCATAAACACCTAAATAAACACTCTCTTAATATCTCAAGGTAAGCATTCGTACCACACACTTCCTTTGATGAAGCACAACTATTCAGCCCTATCATAAGTGAACAACTACAGATCTTAAAGATAACTTAATGGTGTTTCAATGTTTCATGGTTTCATTTAAGATAAGCTGAAGTCTTAGTAAGTCAAATAGCTATTTCCAGTATTTTAGTTTGTTCCAATATTGCAGCACATAAATCGCCAGATATCGAAGGATAATTGAAATGATCACTGCTATCACTAGCAGATCTGTTACAAAAACGATCAGATACGATGTCATGGCTCTATTAGATTCACTATAATCTTATCCGCTTACTATCGAGAGAATCAAGTAATAGTAGAATATCAGCAAAGTCATCAAGAAAAATGAGGATAGTATTTTTCCAACTCTTCTAATATTGCTGAGCAACTCGATGATTTTCAAAGCTACAGCGATAATAACGCTGTTGACGATTGAGAGAATAATCATCTCATATTGAGAATACTAGCTCGAATAGACAATACCAACAGCCAAAGAGT
>Ga0302271_10000639_pt1 | contig 34636 bp, 19 predicted proteins | sample III_Bog_N1_1_FD_198767 | JGI IMG/M metagenome (GOLD analysis project Ga0302271, IMG submission 198767) | Peat permafrost microbial communities from Stordalen Mire near Abisko, Sweden - III_Bog_N1_1 | ecosystem: Environmental > Terrestrial > Soil > Wetlands > Peat | place: Sweden: Abisko... | reverse complement strand
TCTTCTCTGTGGAAGATATATCTAGCTAAATATCGCTTAAACGAACCCTCTAATTCAGTTCTGCGTGCTTGCTGCTGACGAAGTCGCTCTTCATGTTATATCTGTCTGCTCGAATGCGCTCTGCTGGAAGCATATGTAAATTACCTGTATTTTTCTGCTTCTAAATTTTTGAGGAAGACACTGAGCTGTCTCTTGACTTCTTCTGCTTCATTGTAATAAAAAATTAGAAGCTAAGAAACCCTCTCAATGAATGGTTTCCCTTTGATTTCCTCATCCAACTCTCTAATTAGTTTCACCTTCTTTGGATCATACTCCCCATTCGGGTTCAAATCAGTCTATTTTATTCAAAAAATCAAACAAACACTCAGCAAATATTTCAGGCAATAATTTGTTAAATTGCTTCAGCAACAGCATGGATTATTATTATCCATTAATTCCATTATTTTCCTTCTTAAAAACCTACTTTGCAAGAGTTGATGACTCTCTTGAAAACCTTAGCTTGATAATGATTTTTGCAGAATTTATTGAGAATCTCAGGCAGATACGAGTCAATATTTTTATCTAGAATCCTAAACGAAATGATGTTCTTCTTGAAATAATCTACTTCTCGAATTCTCTCAACTTTATCCTTCTAAATCGCAAAATACACTGGATCATTCGCACCTAAGACTCTTGAATATCTTATCGTCTTCGAATTCTTGATCCTAGCAACTTGCACTTACGATCCTTTCTGCATTTCCAGTGCAGCTTTCTGCACGTCCAATATCCCTTCTTTGGTTCCTCCTTCTACATTACTTCCTTCGCTTCCATCATCTTCTTCATCGCCATCTTCATCATCATCTTCTTCTTCCTCATCGTCTTCATCATGATTCTCATTGTTCACCCCCTCTTGATCTTCATCCTAAGAGAAATCCGAATCCTCTTCTTCACTATCTTCATCCTCATTGTCGTCATGATCGTTGTGATTATTCCTATTCACGTTATTATTCTCAAGATCCTTTTCATTTTCCTTTTTTTTCGAGGCATCATCTAAATCACTCGTTTATTTTTTTCCATCTTCGTCTTTCTCATAGTCATCTCTCATATCGATTTCTTTATTCTAGTTGATTTCATTGTTTCCAACGTTATAATTAGTTGTGCTGCCACTGTGCTGTCCATCACCTAAATTACTTTGACGTTGAAAATTTGCAGGATATGTCTCCTTTTTGTTATTATTATTTGGTTCGTCTTTCTCAGTGTCCCTTTTTCTTGAAGAATTAGTATGAAATATTTGCTAATAAAATTGATCAAATACTTTTGTTTTTATTTTATTATCAGGCATGCAAGTTATCATTTATTAATAATAAGAATAAAGTTTTGAAAAGTTGTTTTTATTACAACAGACATGTCACTTCATACGAAATATCCAACGAAAAAATAATATTTTCAGCAAGAAAAAACCAAAATATTTGAACATACTAATAATAATAACTTCAAGACTGGATAATAGTGAATTGTAAATTATTCCCTCCTCTCCCTACGACAAATGAAATTGAATTTTTCTTACAAGAGTAACACAATCATTTTTAGAAATCAGTTTGGCTGAAAAATAACCAAATAATTAATAAAATTTCAAGCCATTCAAAGAATTTAATACGAGAGAAATATTATTCTTAAATCGAAAGCAAAAAATATCCAGAAATAAGGAAGCAAAACTGAGTTGAAAAAAGAAAAATATTTGAGAAAGAGACGTTAAGAAAATTGGATGAAATAAGGGAAAAAGAAAGCAGAAGATTAAAGGACTCTTTCTCCCCCATCTGGAAATGGCGCAGGAGGGAAAAATGAAGTGATTCTTGAGGATGATTCTTTGAAAGAATTGAATCTAAGAGTACCAAGATAGCTTAGAAAATCAAAGGAAGAATCATTGCCTGAACAACAATATGTCCTTTCAAATGAAGAAACCAATAAAACAAATGAGAAAGAAGATAATCAATTGAACAGTGAAACAAATCTGAGATTGCTCTCAGCAACTGAGCTTCAACTACCTGAGGAAGTGAGCCCAGTAAAGAAAAAAAGTGGACTTCTGAGCAAAAAACGAATGAGTGTGATAGATGAGTGCTTAGATCAAATTCGAAGTAGGAGAGATCTAATCGCTGCTAGATTGCTCACAGGTGCTTCCTTTGAATTAGACGAAGACATCCTTGACTCTTCTGACGCAACTCTCACAAGAGAAAACTCAGCTGAGAATATTCCTAAACCGCCACAAAAGGACTAATCTTAAGATTAACAATAAACTTCGTTAAAAGATTTAAGTAAGAAAAATAGAAGTTAGAAGGTTTTGAGGTATATTTTTGTGTGTAGACAATTTCCTTTTTTGAAGTTAATAGTGATTGTGTTTTGTAGGAACGCCATCTCCAAAGAAATAAGAGAATACATTAAGAACAAATACAGCTAGTAAAAGCTAAAACAATCATATTTAGATAATACTCAATGAGGAAACACATTTGATTTCCAGTAAGAATAGCAAAGAGGATATGCAAATTATTGGAGGAGGATTGCAGGAATAAAAATCAAAAAATGGATCTGAAAAAGAAATAACTTAGGTTTAAAATATTATCAAATTGCCGATTTCTTCAGAGTAGAGCGAGAATGAAAATGAAAACAAGAATTCTATTCGTCCTAGCGTGATTACAGTCGAAAAGTTAGATTCTGTTCTGAATGGATCTACATCTCCTTTTTCAAAAAATCTACAAGATACAACTGGAAACTCTAATAGCAACTCCACTAAAACTAATAATGTTTCACCTACTAAAACAAATAATATCAGCAAGGCCAGCTAAATGAGCTAGAGTAAGAGCATTCGAAATCAAACTAGAGCTTTTGGTTAGGGAAGTAAAATGAATTCCATGAAATCTTCGATTTATCAGAATCTTGGATAAGGATCGACCAGCTAGCTATTTGGTGCAGGTTCTCAATCGTAATTTAAAATGAACAGTGGGGAATGCTTCGAAGGGTTTCGAGACAGGCAGCTTGCTCATTAGCTAGCGAAGATGGAGGAAGAAGAGGAAAAGAGTGTAGTCAGATAGTTGGAGAGATTGACGGAAGCTATGAGGGTAGATAAAGAAGCGTATTTGTAGCAAGCAACTTAAAGAAGAGTGAACACAAAGGATTTCTTCAAGTACAATAATAATAATACTAATCAGGTTTAGAATAACAATAACAACAACCATTCGAACAATCTTAGCTAAAATACTAACAAAAAAATAGATACGAACAATAAACTCCAAGTAGATTCTTCAAGTAAGCATAGAAATACTCAAAATCACACCAATAATCGAGATAATTCTCCATTATTTCTTATTTGTTCCTAAATAATACTGATGGAAATATTATTAATAAAATTACAGCAGGAGCAGCAGCAGCAGGAGGTGGTGGTTGGTTAGATCACAGCAACGACGTAGCGAATAACAATTCTCTGACAATGATCATCCATGAGCCAAATGAAGGCGACTATGAAGATCTTGATGTAGGTGAGTTATTATCTCGATTTGAAGCTGAATTCTAGATGAAGAAAGACACTATTGATCCAAAACTAAGTTAATTTTTGCAAGGGAGCATGAAATTATCAAGTGTGAATATCTCAGCAGGGGGAACAAATCAATCCTTTTCTTAGAACGTCCCTCTCACTGAAGAAGAGCAGGAAAAATAAAAAAAACTAAATGAATTAGCTGAAAAAATCAAATACAAGAGCTTCACGAAGCTTGGGATTGTATTAAATAAGTAGAAAAAAGATCTAAAAAAGTTAGATCTAGAGTGTTTACAAGGGATCGTGGAGTTAAGTATCTTAACTGAAGAGAGAACGAAAAGAGAAACTGACAGAAAACAAATGGAGGAACTACAGAAATTAGAATAGATCAAACAACAGAGATAAGGATTGGAGAAAAAATAGAAGAATTTGTCTAGTGAAGATGACGAAGAAGAGTACAATAGGCGAAGGTTAGAAAGAAAAGGAAAAAATAATCTTAGATTTAGAGGAGATTATGGAGAAGAAAGGGATGGTGAGAGGATCCTCCCTGATGATATTGATTAAGTGAATTTGATGTGGAGTGATTTAGCTGAGTAGCATGAGAAACTGAAATTGTAACTAACAAATGTTTAGAATTAATTTGAGAAAAATAAACAAGAACTCACTTAGGAGTTGTTGGAATTGTAAACTAAAAGTAAAGATCATTTAAATAGAGATTCAAATAGCAAGAATACTATTTATGAGTAGAAATTAACGTAAAATAATAACAATGAAAATGGGCAAATAAGGATATAAAATCGAAATGGGGCATAAGAATCTAACTCTAAACTGTAAACTAAGAGTATTTAGGGTGACACCTCACAGTAATAAAACTCTAAAGCAAGAAATATTTAATTATTATTCAAGTAAGTGCAACTTAAAAGCTTCAAGAACAGTTTTAGAAGGCTTTCTTTTTAAAATGCTTTTTAGAAGATCGATTTAAGAATTGATGCTAAGTCAGAGAAATTGTTAATGAAGAAGGAGTAGTTGTATGGTGAGCTAACAGAGTTGAAAGAGTCATTTAGTTAGCTCAGAGAGATTAACTTGATAGCAATGAACGAAAGAATAGAAGAATTACAATAGGAAATAAATTCCCTGAGGGTATAATTAGTCAATAATTAACATACCTAGGCGTATATCAAAGATACTTATGAAAACTAGGTTAAATAATAGATGGATTGTAATGATAATTCTAATGAAAATAGCCCTGAAAAATACAATAATAATTCTGATATTTTCTATTCTCCATAAAAAACTAATTACGAAAACAATAGAAGCACAAATTAAACAAGTGCTGAGAATACCTTTGTAACTCTCGATGATGCAGTCTAACTTACAAACAAATTGGACAAATTGAAGTCTAATAATATGACAATCGAGAGATCTATTGAAAAAATGCTTGCTAACAGGGTGCACATGCAGCACTTCCTTAATCAGTAATATTGTAGAAATCAATATTATTGATAAAAATGGGTAAATTCTGTTTTATTGACAATTTCTTCCTTTGGTAATTTTCATGAGGATTCAGCAACCAACAAAGTATTTCTTCATACTATTCTTTTAACCTTTCTTTTTTAAATCGTTGTTTTCAATCTAAATTATGTAAATTTCTTTGTTTTCTAAGCATTTTTTGCATAATTTTGTCTGTAAAAAATAAATATAAAAATAATAATGAAAAACAACTGAATTTAAGGGGATATGCTTATTTGTTGGTATTTTTTTTTTTCGAAGAAAGGCTTTGGAATTGATGTAGTTAAAGGGATAAATGATACTTAATTTAGTGTCTAGGAAAAGAAATAACATTGATTAATTGTGCTGAATTGCAAATTTAAGAATAAGAAAGAAGAAAAGGAGAAACTGCAAGATATCACACTCACTCACTCTTCTACAACACTTACAAATTGATTCATGGGAAAAGAACGTCTAAGTAACGGACAACATATCAACATGAAAAGATGATTATGATGATGACAATGAAGAGGATATTAATATTATTTTTTGGTCAAGACAGGCACTGCTGGAGCAGGAGCATCTCATTCGATTTGGAATAAAATTACAAACTAGCCTGAGGAAGTTGATCACAAGAAAGAATAACAATAATCAAGTCTGCTTCACTAGCATGCTGATGAAAAAGCTCGATCCATTCTAGACTTAGCGAGAACACATTAAGTCACTGTTAAGCCAGGTGCATGCAAGAAATGTGGACACAGTAAAAAAAGAAAAAGAAAAAAAATGAAAGATTTCAAAATTTAAACAAATTAAATTGTCTCAGCAAATCAATTTAAAAATCAATGTGATTGTGATTTAATTGCTTTTTTGTTTGAAAACTAGTTGGTCATTTAACTTACTAATGCATGAATTTGATCTCAAAGAGCTTCTAGATGGATAAATATAATGTACATTTTAGCTTAAGTTATTTTTGAAATGTGTTTAAGTGCCTTTGAAATATTATTTGCTGTAACAATTTGGGATTTTAATGATTAAATGAATGTTATTAGGAGGAGAAGTAGAAAGAGGCGTAGGAACTAGTGCAGAATGAAATCATGGAGAAAATGAATCAAGCTAAAGAATAACAATAGAAGATAATAGATGCTAAAAGAAAGAGCAAAAAGGAAAATAAAAAGTAGAAAAAGGAAAAGAAAGAGAAGAAAGAGAAGAAGAAAGCTAAAAAAGAAAAGAAGAAAGAACAAAAGAAAGAGCACAAAAAGAGGGCTAGATCACTTTCGTCTTCGTCGGAATCATCGAGTGGTTTGTCTGATTCAAATTCAGATTCATCGTCAAGTAAAAAAAGCAATGACTCCCTCTCGTCAACTCCCAAAAAACACAAGGCTATTAAGAAATCAAAGAAATGAATGAACTAGTATTAGAGAAGCTCAACAAAGCTGAAAATATTATTAAAGTGATGACATTTTGAACATTAAACAATCAATGAATTCTTCTCCTTAAACACAGTGTTTCATATTTTAATAAGAAAACTTTTAAAAACTCTAATTAAATACTTCTTCCTATTGGGATCAATATTTTTTGTGGTTGCTCATTTCAAAAGAGCCTTGGTCTTGCTAAGATATAAAAATAAAAGAAAACCTGCTTTTATTGTTTTAAGTTCTAATTAGATCAGCCAATGATTGTTAAAAATATTAACAGTTGTTCTAAATGCAATCATAAAACACAAAAAATAGTAACAATAGTGTTTGGTGCAGTTAAAACAAAAAATAATCACACACACATACTTTCAGATCGTTCTAAACAAGAGCTTGCAAAATTATTAATTATTCAAAAACTTACCAAGAAATATTTAAAAACTCAGAGGAATTTTTACGATTTTTGACTCCAATTATTGACGATTTAAAAACTGCATTGATTTTATAGGAAAGGGAAATATTTTTTGGTGATAATTAATGTCCTATTTCAGAGTGAAAAAACAATAACAAAACGAAGAAAAATACTGAACAGCCATTAGAGTTTTCTAGTCACTTCTGAGATCGATATGTAAGAAATGAGTTACAAACTTACAAATAAAATGGTGGGGTTTGAATGTCTCCTGCAACTATGGAGATTCTCCATTAGATTTCAAATGAGAAAATCAAATACTGTGCAATAATAGTAGGACTTGTTATTTGTTAATTTGCAGTGTTTCTGATGGAATTTATTTATGATTTCTTTTTTTTCTTGGTTTTTTGGATAAAATAATAAATTCCACAATCTTTTTCCTCCCTTAGCGAATCAGATTACAGTTGTTTCCATGAATCAGGGTGAGATTTTTGTTAATTTTTCTGATGATTTTTTTGAGAAAGATGAAATAATTCGTAATTAATAAAATATCCCTGAATTTTAGCACTTATACAATTGAATGTTCAGTTACTTAGTGAACAATCAATCGCTTCCCCACCAACGAATTACCTCTTTTCTCAGATGTTACTATGAAACCTACTGGGAGGAGAATGAATAAATCCAAATTTTACATGAAAATAACTGGGAGGAATAACTCTAAATATCTTTTATTTTTGTTGTTTTTTAAATTTCTTTGTGCGATATTCCTCAAATTCGATGGATACAAATGAAATGATTAGCAACTAATCAAACTCTTTTCTGATTTAGCAGTCGTAAGATCAAGGGATTATTTTTCTGCAAAGGAACCTTTATTCCTTAAAAACTAGTTCTAAATACAGAATCAATTTACATATTGTAATATGCAATATCCCCCTGATTTACATTTCTAATAATTACTTGGTTGCTAATTTCTTCTTTTTGATAACTAGAAAAAGATCAAAAAACTACTGTTCCCAGAGTAATATTCACTTGCATACAGAAAAAAATAACAATATGAACATCTCACCTATCGCATAAAAAAGGAGACTCCTCTAAGGCTCCATCAATCTTGAGCATATTAACTATGTCAAGCCAGCGATATTCGAAGTGAATAAGCAGATAAACCAGCCTTCTCTTGGGTAACCTTCGTCTTCGTTTTCACCTACCAAGGCAGCATCTTCATCATAACCTTCTTATTTCTTGCAGCACAATCATTTACTCTTCCATAGCCCTACTTCCAAACTCTCCTTACAAAAATCAGAATCTTCACCTTTCTCCCTTTCTCTTTCATAATGCAAATCATCTATAAACGAAGCCACAGAATCGTGTAAACAAAATAGAGCAGACTTCGCATCTTATGTAAAGGTTAAATATGAAGAAACTTAGAAAAAACGGCTTGGCTAATCTCTCCTAACAAATCCATCTTTCCCATGTTTACCTGCTTGCAGTAATAATGATACTCAACCAAACGATAAGAGAGTCATAAGTAAGAAAACTCTTTCCAACAAGCACATCATACTTGGCATTCACACAAAGCGTAGCGATTTGATTCAACCAAAAGAAATCAATGATTCTGCATTTGCTTCCAACACAACTGCTTTAAATGACAGTTTAAGCAAAAATTAAGCAGAAATTCGATTTCATCATAACTATTTGCAGCCTCCAAAGTAAGGAGAAGGGCAATACAATAATCTGAAGGCATTATTTTAGCCTATTTTGAGCAACAGAGAAAGTGAAAGTAAAGCTTCAGAAGTTTACTAATTGTCTTAAGATCTTGAGTAAAGATACCAAGGAGAAGTATGTCTTAACAAATCTTCTTCTTAAAGTCTGGAGAAAAATCCTAAAAGTATCTAGGGTATACACAAAAGGTAAATTGTAAGTAGAAAAATAAAAAATAGTGAAATTTCAAGTAATCAATAAGATTAGTTTGTGGGTTCTTAAACTACAAATCGACGGAATGTTAGCCAGCCAAAAGAATCTGATCTGCAAGAGTAACTTAAAATATAGAGAGGAAAGAAAAACTTAAATATTTCAGCTTCTTTACCTGCTTTATAAATACAATTCCCAGAGAAAAATTCATTATCGAATAATGCGATAAATTGCTATGATAAACACAGTATTTTAAAGATGGAGCTAGTTGATTAGGAAAATAGAAGCGAATATGAGTTGGAAAATGTTAAATCTAGTCCTAGATTAACATAATTGGGGTAAAAAAATGAAGGAAAAGATCAATAGTTATTATCATAAACAGTTTCTTCAAAATGGAAAGTCAAAAATGACAGACTCCACAACTACAGCAAAATCAACCTTGTGGCTACTGAACGACTCGACGAAAATACACATGGTCTAGTCTACTCAAGTCCTACTAATGAGAGTCTCTAATAATTTTAAAGAGCAGCGATTTAATAAGAAAATACGATATAATAACGGTTTGAATAACATAAGATTTTCGATTATCAGCCTAAGAAACAAATATCCTCCATTACATCTCCACACACTACAAATTCAGCTAAACAAACTATTCGCACACATCTTAATTGTTTTACTGAAGACAACACCCCAAATAACAATTAACTGATTGTAATTAAGCAAGATCCTAATCGTTTAAGCGTAGAAAAATAGGAAAACAGTAAAAAAGGAGCATCCTAAATTTCGATTTCAAGTTTTGATGGAGGTGCTTTAAGTAGTGATTAAGAAGCAAAAAGCGCATCTACAATGCCTGGTAAAGAAACAAGCGTTGATATGATTGATGAGAGTAAATAGCTGTCTTTAGATAGAGGGTCAAATAAGAATATATTGGGGTTTTCACCTTTAACTGGAGCAATCACGAATTAATAACAAAAATACATATCTTCGTTAGTTCATTTCTAAGAAATGACTTAGAAATAAGAATTTTCAGAATTGATTTTACAAGATAATTCTAATTCAAGCAGAATAAAGCATTACTCCACTCATGAAGGGAAGACAGTATTATTGCAGCAAAGTCCAATAATTAAATCGAGAACTAGGAACTCCCTCAAGAAAACTTGTAAAAATCAATCATAGATCAGTTGAAACAACATTTTTTTAAATTTATTAATGAAACTAATTATTTTTCTTATTTTATGGAGAAGTTCAACCAAGGCGGAGTGTGTTTCTCTTGAATTCAGGGCCCTTATCTCCTCCTAGCTTCCTGTAATAGAATTCAAAAAATAGCACTCTCGCTTATTTGCAATGTACAACAAATGAGAATTTTCAATAATCATACCAAAATACTGCTTTCGATGAAGAAGATAAGAAAATATTGATTGAAATCGGCTTTTAAATCACAAATTTAGTAAAGGCACTATGTGGAGAAACTTATCCTTAGCTCAAACATGATTTGTGCTAATTCTGCACTGACGATATTGGGTCATTGGCTTTTTCAATTTCATAATTAATTCAAAGTTTCTGCTCGAGTCCGGTATTTCATTTCATAAGCCCTTTTAAATTATGTTAGTCTCTCATTGACAGAGTCCTAGATGTACTCCTTTAAGAGCTCAAATCGTTGAGTAATCTAAAATATTTATTTGAAGATTTTTTTCTTTTCTTTTGTGTTTTTAAAAGAAAATCTTATTTTTTGTAAAAATTTCAAGATGTGACTCAATCTTCGATAGATGTCTTTCAAAAAGCATTTGAGTAGCATAACTCAGATATTTTAGCTGAATCTTTAGAAGAGAAATTAGGTGGACTGTCATAATAAAAGAGAATAATGAGTGAAATTATCGAGTTTTGTATTTAAAACAGCTCTAACACATTATTTGAAGCTAAATCAAAAAATGAACTCTTAGATTTACACCTCAAAGCCATAAAACGGATTCTCAAGTACAACGGAGATGATCACGAAGGTAATGAATATCGCAGTGAGTTCATCAAAACACCATTGAATTATAGTGCAGTTGATGTTTTTGAGAGCAAGAAGGCATTCTTGCATGTATTTTAGAAAAATGCACTTTTCTACGATAAAGAATTTTGCTTTCGATTTATTGAACAAATAGAACGAACACGATATCAAATGGCTTCTGGTATGTCACTGCATCGTTTGTATTTCGATGAGAGTCTGAAAAAGAGCATCAGAGAGTTTATTTTAAAGTTGCAATGTCTCATGAAAAACCCGAAGAAAGAAATATTTGTCAGTGATTTAATAGATTATGTGCTATCTCCTAAGGTAACATCGAGCTAAATATAAAAATATGGAATCCTTTCAGTAGATCTATTGAAGGAGTGCAAGTAAATCTTTGAAAGTCATTTGAGATTAGAGTAAGAATTCACAGAGAATCTTGAATATAAACTGACTTTCAATTATAAGTTCAAAAAACTTGAATGGATTCTCCATGATAATCCAATTAAGCATGTCCAAGGAGGAATTGAGAGTCTGTTGAGATTGTTTAGAGAATTATTAGTGAAAGAAATATCCAAACAGAACTCTTAGGTTGATTACTCTGATATGTATTAAACAGGGAATTTCGAATTTCTAATATAACTCTTCTTTTCTTCTTACGATACGTTCAATGTAAAAGATGCGCTGTTCTCATTTTAGAGTCCAGTTATTGAAGAATAATCTACTTTATTATGCTGGCTTTAGATTTTTAAGCAAGCCCTCTTGCAAAAGTGTACAGCTAGTTAAGCAGATACTATTAGCAATCTCGTAGAGGAAATGATCCTATCTAGATTCTAACTCGATTCACCAAGGAGAAGGAGATCTGATTGAAATAGAGTCTATTTGAATACTATTAAAAAAAAACTGAGTATTTTCTGGGAAATATATTTAAATAATTTATTGATTGGTTGGTAATTAAATTGATGTTTTCATGTTTTGTGTAACTTTTAGTATTTCCTTTTAAGAAATGCTTTCCAAAACAAAGATGGGTTACTTTTTCTGGCTTTTATAGTATTCCAAAACTGGGTTTACTGCCCTGAAAATATCATTTTTTAATCGCCTTCCACACTTTCACTTCATAAAATGCACTATTAAGCATCTAATTTTCAATTTATTAATATTAAATATCAAAACAAAAAGGAGGGAAAACAAAATCATAAATCTTTTAATTTACCCCTGCAGAGATAGAAAGAAAGTGTGAGATTGGTTACTTTCTCATTTTAGATAAACGAATTAAATAACTGAATAATTAAATTAAAATAATCAAGCTTTGCAGTGTGAAATTGTATCCGAGAATTAAAAAAAAACTGATGAGAAAGATGTTTTTTGATAATAATATCCCCCCATCTGAGGATGTTTGAATCAAGTCTTCTTATTAAAGCAGCTAGAATCAAGGCTGAAAATTAACAAATAATTTGAAGTATTTTACAACGAATACTTCTCTCTTTCTCTGCGTCTCCTTTATCTGAATATAATAATCTTCTCGTACTCCTCCTTTTTTTTAGAATTATCTTGACAAACAAATCAAATCAAAAAAAATTCTACAACTTTTCTAAGATGAACACTTCTAACCATAGAGAAGACTTTCTTTAGTATGCACGCTCTAAAGCTTTGCTACATAACTCGAAAGAATATTTTCGCTCTAACAGTATGGGATCTCTTAGCTCATGTGATGCTAATAAAACGCCTCTTCCTCCATATGATTGCCATCTTAAAGCACTTCCTCGAATCTTAACAGAGTTTTTAGCTAAAACTTACGATCGAAAAGGCTCATTAGAAGGAGAACAGAGAATTTAAAAGATCAATAGAGCGTCAAATTTGATTCGATAAATAACTCCGATAGTATTAGCAACAAGCATATGCGAGGAGGCGTATGATTCATAGACCCATTTTGAAGATGAAGGAGAATAACAGGAATAATAGTCAAAATAAGGGAAAAATGGAGAAAATAATTGTGATTATTCATAGGTTTCTTGCAGTAATTTTGATAACATTAAGAGAAAACGTCATTCCTGGCATAAAAACGAGTTATTTAGCGAAAGAAACATCAGCAGATGGGTATCTCATTAAGATAACAGTTTTCTTGAATAATCATCATTTCTTGAGAAGGATATTATTATTTCGCCAATCTAACCCATGAAACAGCAACAACAACTTACTCGTTCAAGAAGCATTCAAGAATCCTTCAGCTAGCAAACAATTCAGTAATATCACTAGCATCTTTAGTAAATTCAATAAAACAATTTACTTGTTCCCATCAACGGCTATAAGAAACTGAACAACTTAAATAAAAACAATTCGAACAACAATATTATAAAAGATAAACATAATTTTACATTACAGAACTCTAATATTATTAATAATGTAAGTATTCCTACCCACAATATCCTCCTTGACTCTCATCAAAAACCAAAACCTTAGATCAACAAGCTTGGCAAAGTGCAGGTACTTTATTCATACAATCATGCTAAATCCTCTTCTGCACTTTCTCCATCAATCGATTTGTCATCTTTTCTTTCTAAAAGAATGAAAACAATAACTACAACTTCTAAAGTGCTCGATGATTTAAAAGCTCTAAGCAATCCAATCAACGATGCAGATAATCTCAGCTTAATAAGTTAAAGCACACCTAGAGGTGTACCTTCATCGCAAAGAACATCCATTACTTCTCAGCACTAAGCACCATCTATTCTTCTTGGAAACCCCTAACAATCAATAAACACCTATTAAAGGAAAAGAAAAATAAGTGAAACACGTTCTAGTGTCTCCTCAATCCATTAAATTACTCATATGCATGCTATTTCTTCATAAAATGGTCATACTAACCAACCATTAAGTAACATAATTTCAGTTTTGATTATTATTTTTGATTATTATTTTATTCACCAACCATTTTCTTATTTCTTTTTTCTATCTTTTTTAGTCTCTGACATTGATGGAGCCAGCAGGGATAAGATAAATCTAAGTTAAATATTAATAACAGAAGCAAGCTCATCTGGGTCTCCTTCTCCAAGAAAACGGTTCCTTTCGCAATAAGTCAAGAAATCACTTCCAACAAAGAAAATTCGCAGAAAAAAAACAGTCGAATGCTGTGATGAAATTATCGATTTTATTCCTCAAATGAGAGATAACTTTGAAAAGAAGATTCTCGAAAATCCAGAGTGCATCGCAATGATAGAGTAAAAGCTCATGCTCTCGATATCAGAATTCTTGTTTATGTTAACTTAGTTCTGGAAATTCTGTGCTGAAAACCCCAGCAATGCAGAAACAGGGTTTGCAATATTCAAATTGAACATTGAATACATCAACATGATTGAAAGTAATCTTAAGCTAAGTCTCTTTGAAATACCTTTACCAGAATTTAAAAAGCAACTCTTCCTGGAATCTTTCACGCGACACTCAAGGAAACTTATGGTACCTTTAAATCTTGTCGAGCACATTGGCGGAGAAATCCACGCTGGGAAAATATTGACGAATTACTTCTAGCATTTGAAGGAAGACATCGCAATTGGGAACTTTTTCACTAAAATTTTAGACGGCATCAACATCCCTCATGCTTGCAAGTTATTTTACTCCCTTCTGAACGGGGAATATAATGAGATTGAGTCTATTTTACCATTAGCGAGGAATGTATTAAGTCTTTCTTCTGAGGAGTACCTATAGATGAAACTGAGATTCAGTGAAGTGCTTTTATAAGAAACACTTTTATCTTTGGAGGATAAGATGATTGTCTTAGAGCGATTTGAAAAACTACGAACATATATTCTACAAGATACGTTTTTAGTAAATCTGCTACACAGCGGCGATGAACTTTAAGCTGTTTTGCATTCGAATAGAGAGTTATTATCGTTGATTAAGGAACACGATAGGGCGTTTGTGAAGGCACTTGCTGATAGTACACTTTAAGTTCTCTTTGGGAGGACAACTTTAGCAGAATTCAAGAATCAATTATCATCAATGTTTCTTTTAAAAAATACATCTTCGAGCAATGTAAATTGCAACAATAACTCATCTGATCATGACAGAAACGACCATCTCTACACTATAGTCTCACTGCTCGAAAGTTCTGTAGTGCCTTTTGTCTAATAAAAAATAATTTCAAAGCACTAAGCATTCAACACAGCTTAACATGCAAAATTGAAATTTGAATTTCTCAAAGAAGACATCGCTAAGAAATATTCACAAGCAGTTTAAAACAGCGGCAAGCCTATCGCGTTAGCCTTGAGAACATGGGCTATTGAGAATTTTAGAAAATATTTAAAGCACATTGAAGTCACTGAGATTGAGAACAGCAGATTAGAATTCATGACAGCATTCTTGCGATTATATTTTTATAGAAATGCTGATGTATTTTCATATTTTGATATCCCAATAGCTGCCAAGCACTTCGCGTTCAACGATACAGCGCTGGAGTTCTGGATGATTGGGTTGAAGGAAGTTCTAGGTGATGCAGAGTTAAAATTAGATCTTAAGCAATCAGAAATTGAACTAATTATCTTGAACATTTCGAATATTTTGACATATTCTTTTAAAGTAGGAGCAGCGCATAGAGATAGTTCACCGTTAAGCCCACTGAGATAAAAGCTACCTTAGATTATTACAAAGAAAAATATGGTTTCTAATGAATAAAATTCTTAACTTAAAAGCTCAACAATAGATAGATCACCTTCTCCAAGTAGAAAATTATTGATATTTTCGTAAAAAGATGGCTCAATCAGCCCACCGAAAGATAGAGCTTAAACTATCCTACCAAGGAATGCTAATATATTATTAAAATAGGCCAGTATTTCAGCTTTAAAATCATGAAAACACAAACACAACCTACATTTGTACTTATTTTTTCCATTCTTCGTAAAATATCTTCAAAATAATGATTTCTTCGCTGAATTTTGATCTATTTGTAAATGATATTTAGGGTTTTAGATTCTTAGCAAAAATTTGTCTAATTTGTGGAACAATCATATGTAAGTTAGAAGAATATTCGAATGTTCAATTGCGTAATCAAAAGATACAATTCTAAATTAAAATACGTAATCAAACAAGCATCAAAGGATCCTTTTTGAATTTCAGATCAGCATCTATTCACAAATAGAAAATCCACAATAATTAACTATACTTCAGAATCAAAGATATTTTATCTTAACAACACGCAAGAATCTGCGAGAAAAAAAAATTGTTTTCTGGAGAAATATCTTTGGGTTCCAAAAAGTGAGACTTTTTATTATTATTTAGGATAATTTCAGCAGTAAATGAGTTTAATCTCTTGGTAGACTAAAAAATATGATTAACTGAACAGACCAATAAAACATTCTAGACAAAAAACTAAAGGATACAAAAGATAATAATGAGAAAATCTTCAGGGGGGTTGCCTATCAAAGGGAGGGTCTTGCTTTGTTGCGTTTATCTTTTTCGATTTCGGCTACGAGATTGCAAACTTCTATGGATTGTTTGACTATTTTTTGGATGGCCTCATGTGGCACATCGCGATGAATTGGAAGATAGAGAATTTTTTAGAAGAAATCTTTGGTTTTTTAAGGATACTTGTAGTTAAATCCAATGGGGCTTTCGACTAAGTCAAGTTGTGTTGCGCCGAGGTAAGCATCTACACCTCTTTTGTTGAGGATCTCAAACGCAAGTTTTGGGTTTTCTGTGATGATTGGGTAAAGCCAGAATGCACGGTTGGGTATGGCTCTTCCTGGGACCATAACTCCGTTTTTAGTGAGCTGATCTTGAGCGTCACGAAGTTTTTTTACTTGCATTTAATAGATGACAGCGTTGTAATCTCTCATACGCATATAGAGCAATGCAAGCATAGGTGTTGGCATTTGAAGCCTGAAAGTATCAAGGAAGTCTTCTTTTGGTTGGAAACCTCTTACCATAGATACAAAGCGGGTTTTATAGTCAAAGTTTAGTTTGGAGAGGATCGGTCTGAAAGTGGAGTTAATCCATGGTGTATTTAGGCAATACGCTACAGGCATGTTTTTCAAGATTTTCTTGAAATAGAAAGTGTTCGACATCATAGGGTAATTGCTAACAATGTCCTTAGCTTTACGGAAAATCACCTCTTGGTTTCTAACTATTGTGATAGCTCCTCCTAATGCTGTGAAAGGCTTGATTGTGCCAAATGAGAACATTGTGAAATCCGCTGAGGGGCTGCCGTTGTCTTTCACATCAGTGAACGATTCTGCTTAGTCTTCGAAGACCAAACATCCTCGAGAATGAGCGAACTTGAATAGCTCCTCTGCTTCAAATTTTGCTCCATAAATGAAACTCACAAGGACGAGCTTAGTTCTATCTGTGAAAGCGTTCTTGAAGTCTTCTGTGGAAGGTCCAAGGGTTTCATCTTAGATATCCACTGGGACTGGTATAAGTCCATGTGCACGGATCATTTTTACCATATCAGGGATATTCACAGCTGTCATAACTACTTCTGAACCGATTGGGAGATTTAAAACCTATAAAATTGCATCAAAAGCTGTTCTAACTGATACGGTCAAGAGCATCTTTTCTTCAATGGTGTTTTCCGCTGTTTTCTTATTTAGAATGATTCTCTGCAGTAGCTAATCAAGAATGTAGCGATCTGCAGGAGAAGCAAACTGCAGTAAAGCTTAAAACATATGCCCGAAGTTTATATCCAGGTATATTGCCGAATATGGGATCCAATCTACTTTGTTATTGTACTGCATCACTTTTTGAAATATCAATCGCTTGTTTTTATCTCTGAGAAAAAAAATCTTGGAAGTGTTGTTTTAAAGCTGAAAAAGATTTTTTAATCTCTCGGTTTTTTTTCCCAAGTTTTAAATTGATCGACTTCTTGTTTTTTTGTCACGAGTTAATCATTTTCGAAATTCCCAGGGAGATCCTTTAATTCCTTTGTTCCTCTCATCTAAAATGCCACATTTTATTCTTCGAAATTACACAAAATATGCCTCTCTTTCGAATTCCAAGGAGAACATTTCAAATTAAAGGATTGAGAAACCTGAAATTGTATGCTTATTCAAAATATTACTATTAAAAAGATAAATTTACTGATAATACTTGGTAATTTGAATAAAAATAGCAGAAAATGCAGACTCTAATACAATTTGGACTGTTTAAGGCTGCAAATTTAGAAAGATTTACTTGAAAACCAGAAAACAAATCAGAAAGCTTTTTAGCCTCAATTGAGTTTCTCGTTTGTAACGAAAGTGTAAATTCATCAAAATATTATTAAAGCAGAAACAGAGAGAAATATTATGAAAGGTGAAACTAATCTTATTTTTCAGATTATATTAAACGATTAATAATAAATCATAAATCTTTAATTTAAAACAAAGATAATTTTTATTTAATCTGTAGAGTACTTTTCCTTCAATTTGTAGAGTTATTATTCGAATAAAATAGAATCCTTTCGAAGGGTGAAATAATTTTTATTTACAAAATAGAAAACAAATATTTTAATATTAAAGAGTTTAGTTTTGGAATTGGCAACATCAAAAAATGTCGGAAATAAATATCATGTGGTTTGGAACATTCCAAATCTAAAGGTGTTCGTTTGTGGGGAGAGTTTTAAAGGAGAATACCACTAAGAGTAATCACATGGGGGTATATGATGTTTTTCAATGCTTGAGTATTCCCATGTACATTTTTTGTTTGTTTTCCATTTTTCTTAGTCTATCAGCTTATGCCATTTTCTTTTGTTCATATTCATCTTTTAGCAACGTTAATCCTTCAACTAATCCATTCATTTGAGCTTCTCTTTGTTTTTTATTTTAGTTCTACGCATTTGCTTCCTATCTGTGTTAAGCCTTACTGATGTTAATTTAAGACCGAATATCATTGTTATTTAATTCCATTCTCTTAATTTATTCAGTGAGTTCATTATGCTGAGAAGTTACATCATTCTCTCTTTCGACAATGGAACCTTAGAGATTTTGTAATTCTTCCATTAGCAAAACCATTTCATGCTCATACTATTTTTGAAGCTCATTCTAACGCTTGATGAGTTCAGAGCACTGCTGAGATCGTTAAATTAAAGGGACAATTTCTTTTTCAACTTACTCAGCCTCTGCTTTCATAGCTTCCTAGTGGTCTTTGAGAATATCTCTCTCTTCTTTCTTTTAGGTCACAATTTCATGACCTTTTTCAAGTAAATCATCGAAGGTATTGCACAGCGCTTCATCAAGATAAAGATAAGCTTTGTTCTTGAAGATCGAGGAAATATTGACTTTAGGGACACTTTAAGACTAACCATGCGTTTTGTTGAAGATACGAGTACCAAACAAGAAGCTGCTGGATGTTGCAAAACTAGATTTAGAGAACATCGAGAATCTTCTTGAGTTTCCTTCCTCCATCATCGATTCAGATTAGTTCAGCTTCTTGGCAGGACTCGCCCATTCCACAGGTTCTTAGCTTTAATTACTAGACTTCTACTATTAGAACTATCTTTGAAGCATTCCAGCACCATTAATAGGGGAAAGAGCTTCATCTGCGATTTTAAATGGTGAGCTCAGTTTATTCTAAATAGATGATAAACCTACCAATGGCACTGCAGGTGTTGTTGTCCCTGCCATTTCCACTAAATCAATAGGCTTTCCTTGCATGGTTTGACGATTATATGGCTGCAACGGTTAAGAACTGTATGATTTCAGTGTCTTTTAGCTCGTAGCATTTACTTTAGTCGCTGAAGAACCAGCACCTGAGATCTTCTAAGGAATCTTTGTTGAAGTGCTTTTAAATGACTTAAAAGTTGAGGAGGAGTTTTCTTTATTCATGGTGAGGTAAGACGATTCAAGAATTACAATAAATAAATTGATTTGTGAATATATTTATAAAAACACTCTGATTATCGCTCTCCTTGGCTTTTTATTTATCAACTGCAATAATAAATTTTAATAGAATCAGTTGATTTGGGATTCTTATTGCGGGAGTTTTCTATGCTTTAGGATGAATAAAATTATCACCCATCTCAGGGTATTTAGTTTTTATTGAAAGAGAGAAGGTTTAATATGGGATGATTTGTAGAACGCAAAGATAAAGAAAAAGGGAAATTAATACAAGATCTGTATATAAAAGCACTTTTTTTTGTTATTAGATTCTCAAGATAATGTAAGAGTTTAATTTATTTCTTTATTCAATAAGACTGCTTGAGATCTGCTGAATGGTAATTAGGTCTTAGTGAATTTAGGTCCATTAAGGTTGGTGTTGTTGTTGGTATTCATGGAATTCTTCTTTGAAACTAAATCTTTCAAGTAGATTTCTAGTTCTTTGTTGGTTCTGTTTCGTCTAGGAAAGGGAACAATAAAAATGAAGGTTAATTTAAGGGAGATAAAAATATTTTTTGTTAATAAATTTAAGGATATTTTACCTTGGAGTATTGGCAACGATATCCTACTGAGATTCAGCTTAGTATTTTTTTTATATTTAGCTGTAAATACGACTCACTTTAGCATAATATAGTGAATCAGCTCTGACTTCATTAAATGAGGCATCCACAACATCCCTTTACGATACAGCTAAAACAACAACAAAATACACAAAAAGTCTGCTAAAAATTATAACCAAAAAAAAATAACTTCCTTTACCTTTTTAAAATTAAATAATTGGATCTCTAAGCTGATCTAGTTTAGTAGTAGCTTCAGTTTTAATTTATTCAAATGATACAGCAGGTAGGATAGTTGGTTTCCTTTTCAAACTAGTGAATTAAGCATTTTTAGAGCGATTGTTAACTGGTGAGAAACCACCCATCTTGTTGGAACTAGTTTATGATTAATTGTTTTTAAAGCGAATGTTAAGTGGTGATAGGTCTCGTAGGTAGCTTGAACTGACTAATACTTGAGATTTCTTAGTATTCTTGTTGAATGGTGAGAGTGTATTTTGCTTCAAGATTTCTTGATTTTACCATTTTTAATGCAGTGAAGGCTGATTTCTTGAACTGTAAAAAGGACTTAATTAATCGTGGTAAGTCATAGGTGCGTCTTCACTAGCTATTCTCAAAGTGAATCCCCTAATTCACAAATTTAGAAGTTACAAAAGGAAAGATAAAAAAGTTAAAATCAATAGGACTCCTTCATATTCACTTATTAGTAAAATTAGTTTTGTGTTTTTGTACATTTTTTTTCCAACAATTTTTTTGATTTCCGGGGTGTTTTGTTCTTTTTTCTCCTCTGCCTTCTTGAGTAGCTTGTATTCCCTTTCGCTTAATTCAGAACCCGAAATCAGAGAAGTTTTCCTAAAATTCAAGAAAGTATTTTAGTTTATGAGGAATTAAACAGGCAACTAGAAGTAAAGAACTATGATTTTTCAATGAAACAACCAAATCAAACGCAAGAAAACACTTACTTAATGATGTTATTGTTCGGCCTAAAAGTCATTCCAAAATCAGCTGTTTTTAGATTTAAAGTCGCATTCCAAATAAGCTAAAAAAATCAAATGCTAATTATTGTAAAATTTCCTTACCTTTATTCGATTATTTCTTCAAATTCCTAATGTAAACCGACAGCAAGGCATTCAACGATTAGCTTTTATTAATAAACCTACTCGGAGAATCATCTCTTTAACTCTCAACCCATGTTTTCTACTCTTCAAATACTTCTATGTCTAATTCCTCTTGTTCTTTGTTTGGACCCATTTTTATTATCATTCTCTCTTGTAATTCTCTTATCTAAGTAGCCGGATTCGCCTTGAATGATTTGATTCCTTTCTTGAATGTTTTGGAGCCATCTAAATAGCTAGAGTTCATTTATGAGTTTTCGGTGAACCTAAAACCTTACTAAAAAATTCGGCTTAATTATTAATCATCTCAATCTGAAAATTCATTTTTTAGTGGTGGTTTTGTAATATTCTAATCTAACTTTTTCTTAAAGTATACCTTTGACCTAGATGAATCCAAATGACCACCACCATCTCCACCACCAGTTTAAGTCGAATGCAGCGTCTTTGTTCTTCTCTTAGAATCAAATCCTACTTCAATAGGAATGCTTCGACTAATAAAAGAATCATTTATGAAATTTATAATATGCAAATTGTCTCCAAATAGCTAGAATAACAAATAATACATCAACTTCTGCTTTTTCTAGCTAAGTTATTCAAATAATTACGCTGATTTCAATTGAGAATTCTCTTTCATCTGTTTTGCTGACTGCTTAAACTATCCAAACGACTCAAAGTTCATGCTTTATTCATTGCTGCATATTCTGGGTAAAGGAGGAGACAACAGTTATTCTTAGGTTCCTCTCATTTTATGGGGAGATCTTTTCTAATCTGTGCTTGCTCCTATGCCTGTTGAAGAGTGAGATGTCTTTTAGAAACACCAAAACCAACACAAGAATGATAACAAACCCAGAGATATTCACCAACTAAATAAATAAAAATGAAATCATCATTACTGTTTATTATTCCTGAAAGCCCTCCTTCGCTTCCCTTCTCAACATAGCAAAAGTTACTTCTCGCTCTTCAGATAAAAGAAAAAAAGTTTTAATAATACTTTCTTTTGTTGGTTCGTTATTATCAAAATTTCTTATTGCTTTTTTTGAGAACTAACAAGAAATAACTTCCCCTTTTTTTGATCTATTCTTACAATCCACTCTAATAGTGCTTATTTCTATTAATAAAGTGTTTGTAATAAAGGAAATTATTGTTTTGCAGATTTTTGTATTTAAGGTTTGAGCAGATTTATTATTATTTTTCTAAAAATCTCAAATGACTCTTTAAATTGCTTTATTATCAAGAACAAGACTTTCTTAAATATTGATAATTAGAACAAATACATCTTTGTGGTTGTACATAAAGGAAGGAATAACTCTTCAAACATGGGTAATCTATCATCTTTGAAGATAATTTAGGTTAAGTTTAAGAAGTTGTATCTCTCTCAACTTGTCTGATTAATGAGGTACTCGATGTTTCTAGCGATTTGAGGCTCCCATTTATCTCCATTTTCAAGAAGTTTATACTTGTCGTAGAAGAGATCCTCATGGAGGAAAGCAGTTTGTTCGTAATTTGGTCCCTTTTTGAAAGCAGCATAACAAAACAAGCATTATTAACAGCTGTTCTATTAATTGATGCTATTTTTTTGATTACCTCGACGATTGCATCAACTGGGCATGCTTCTTAGCAGAATCCGCAATAGATGCACTTAGTCATGTCAATATCATACCTCACTGTACGTCTAAAAGTGGTTTATCATGAATTCAAAAAAAAATAATTAATAAATTCTCAGCTCTTAGGCTTGCTATTTTGATGTCCATACCTGGATCCATCTGGTCTAGGTTCTGTTTCAATTGTGATGGCTCTAGCAGGGCAAGCACTCTAGCAGAGTTTACAAGCGATACATCTGTTGAGTTATGAAAAAAAAATGTTAAAAACTCAAATAAAAAATACAATCCTTTTTTTCATCTGAATCTTTTTGTATTTTTTCCCAAATCTTCATGCTGATTTAACTCTTTAAATCCATCTTTGCACTCTTATTTCTTGTTCTCTTTGAAAAATATTTATGCTTTCATCATTTTAGTTTACCTTTCTTCACCAGTTGGGTATCTTCTCAATGCATGTTCACCTCTGAAAAGTGGTGAAAGTGGACCCTTCTCGAAGGGATAGTTGATAGTCCACTCTGGTTCAAAGCAGTAGACAATACCGCAGAACCAAAAGTGATAGAAATATTCAGGACAGATGATATTCTAATATGATGTTTCCCAAACATCAGTGTAGTCTAAGTCATCGGGAATATCTCTGCCGTAGAGCGTCACATCGTCTTTGAGCTCATCATCGAAATCCAAATTAGGATCGTAGAATGACTTATTGTAGTGCTTAGCTGTCACACTAGAATCAGGAGCTTCAAGATTGATCTTTGGGATCAGACCTGTGTTTTGGTAAAACAAACATTCAAGACATTTATTGTGATTTTGTACTTTATTTTTGGTATTTTGATTTTTAGAACATTAGTGATAATTTTTATGAATTTTCGAAGTAAAACTCAAGTGCCCTTACAGAAGTTATTGCGGAGAGCCTTGCTGAGCTAGACTTTACGGTAGTTCTTGATTATTCTAGATAGCATATGGTTGTAGGAGAGAACTCTCTTGTGTTTTTTATTTTTCACTGCTTGGAAGAAGCTACAGCCAAATCAAATAAATTTCTTTATTAATAATGATATTCACAATCAAAGATTCCTTTCGTTTTTGATTTCCTTTACTTTAGAGTTAGATAGTATTCAAAACTCAAAAATATGGCAGAGAGAAAGAGAGACAATAATCTTCCATTATTCTTGAAAAAACTATGATGAAACTTTGATTATTGTTTTTTAATAGCAGATAAAGAAATATAAGTTATTTTTGAAATAATATTTTTGAAAAATGTCTGCATGTACCTGATTGATTCAAGCCAAGGTAAAGGACATATAAAAACCAATGTTTAATGGCAGCACATATGAATTAACAGTACAATCAAATTCATGTGAAAACTATTTCGATTTCATTCAAAGCAAAGTAGTCAAATGAAGACATAGTTCATATGGAAGAAATATACCCCACGTTGATGTTCTTCTTTTCGTTGTTTCAGTTAATATTACTGTTATTATTGTTGCTATTTCCATTATTATTATTCATTAAAAGCGGCTGCTATGGTGGGAAGTACATCGGCATAGGATACATCTGCATCATTGGTGGATATTATTATTATTATTATCCTCCAATTTGATTCTCACCTAGTTTATCTCCTTAAACGTTCCATGGTTGATTCATCTAATCCAGAAAAAGCAAGGTTTTAACAAAAAATGAAGCGAAACTCAAAAAAGATTGTTTAAAAAATCATACATAGAATGGCATTGGGGGCTATTGTTGCTGCTATTGAGGTAAGAACTGAGGCATCATTGGAGGATATTGCATAGGAGGATACATCTAAGGCTGGAAAGCTAATTATTCAGGAGGAGCAGTTGTACCAGGCTAACCAGGAGGATTAGTAGGACCAGCAGAAGTTGGTGGAAGCTGAGCAGGATTATAAGGTACGTAATAAATGAAGTATCCAGGCTGTTATGGGAGTTATTAGGGCTATTATGGTAGCAGATTTGCTGGGGCTGGGATAAGATTGTTCAGTGGTTGTGTTGGAGGATAGAAAGCACCAGGTGACCACATGGCTGGTTGCTATTATGGCTATTGATTGTGGTGAGTGTGGTGATGATGGTGAGTAGTCTAGTGAGGATGGTGAGCAGTATTACCATGGCTAAACTACTATTCAAGTCCAACTGGTGCATTAGGAGTATTTGTTGTTGTTGTTGCTCCGAGATGATGGGTGGGCTAAGTTGCAGAAACTTTTTAAGATCCTTATTGAGAGGTTTGGGCTTATTAAGGAGTATTCTTATTCACTGTATTGCTTGCAGTATCTTCATTTTTGGATTATTTGACTGAAGACGCAAAAGAAGCAGCACCTTTTTATTCAATTACTGCAGCTTGATGAGGCTTTGAAGAATTATCACTGTGAGATTTATCATGACTATTTTTTAAAAAATCAAATTTTACTTAAAAAAGTTGTAAAATAAATAAGATTTTGATCATGATCTTACGATTGTTGCTGCTATTTCTGCTTATGTTCAGCTGAGAGTGCATTACTGGTGTTCTTGGAAGGAGGACACACAGCTAGGTCTTTGTTTCCAACAGTTGTAGAATTGCTGCTGGTTACAACCACTTGATCGCATAAATCATCAATGATGCTCTTCACAGCTGGATTGTGATGCGTGGCTAAGATATTTGAAGAGGTTGCCTTATTTGGGGTGTGTTGCTTGGCTTAGGTGACTTCTTTAGGTTGTTGTTAGTTTTACTGATTAGAATTGTTGTTTGAAGTGTGTTTAGATGTCTCGGGAACATTAAGATTATTCTTGGATTCAGAACCAGTATCCGCCGCAGCAGATTAATGGATATGGTCTTTGTGATTCTTCTCTGGAGATGCATTTTGTTGGTTGCTAGAATCGGTAATTTTCTAAGCATGTTTATGACTTGTTTGCTGTTCTCCATGTGATTTTGTGGTTTCTTCTGTTTTTGCCTTTTCATGAACAATCTCAGCAGTCAATTCTTCTTTCTATTTGAGTTGTTAAACATTTACCTATTCTAATTATGTGTTTTATTCTTATTTGTCATGTTTTTTATTTTTTCCTTAAGTTTCCTTATGTTCTTATGAAGCTTTCACCACACCAGCATGTTATTCTTCTCCTTTCTAATAATCTTGCTATTTTTGCACATCACTCTTTTTGACATAGACAAACTCATTCTGTGGTTTGAATGCACGACTGTTTTTTGTTCTATCATCAGAATTATTTTGGTTTTAACGTGGTTTGTATTCGCGTCTCTGTTGTTGTTATTAACCATCTGGATGTTGAACCTGCTCTGATGCTAAAAAATAATTAACAAATTGTACTATTAATATGATATTAAATATCTCTTACTGTTGTTGATGTCTTATTGTGCTTAGGATTCCTCTTAGTTTTCTTGTTTTGACTGATCATGTTTCCATTTGTGCTAGTTGTCTTTCTACTAATAACTCCTGTAGTTCTTATTCTCACCTTGGGTCTTGTTGCCTCTTTCATTTTATGTTTCATTGCTGTTATTATAGTTTGGTCTATTATTATTGTAATTGTTTTTGCCTTTGTAGTTGCTTGGTCTGGTATTGTTGTCATTTCTGTTGTCTTGATAAGATGAATTACCCTATCTGTGTTCCTTGCGTTTATCTGAAGGCGCTTCATTTTTATGTTATCCATTCTTCCATTCGTTAGCTAAGTTCTCAAGGTATCGAGAATATTGCACTTGAATATGGCTGTGAGTGATCTTTGGATCAAAACTGAACTTCGAGCAGATGTTCCAAACGCTGTAGATCTAAAAGAAGCAAAAAACAAAAATGAAATTTGAATCTTTTTTTCATAAAGGCAAGACAGTAGAAATACCTAAAGGTAGTCCTTGAACTCTTCATGCAGAGAATTAATCAGCTGTCTGTCGTGTTCTGAGAGTGTATCCTTGACTCTGTCGTAATCCTCCTCAGCTTTGCAACTGTATTTAGGTTTAGAATTCTTTGGAGGAGAAGACTATTGTAGTTCTGACTCTTCATTGTCTGCTCTTGCGTGCTATTAAGTTTGATAATGGTGCTGTCTAGTTGCATTCCCAAGACGGTTGACTCTTTCTTAGATGTTCATGATAGTTGCTTTGAAGATAAAAAGTGATTTTTCCCCTTTGGATTTTTGAATCGAGAATTTTGTTTGATTTTTTTGTTTTAAAAATTAATTATGATTATTTTTTTTTGAAGTCGATCTAAAATATCTTATTGCTAGTGCTGTTCTTTTAGCTCCAAATGATTGATAAAATAGGGGAAAAAAATACAAAATTATTATTCAAAATGGAAAGAAAAATAAATAAATTAAGGAGGTATTTAAATTAAATATCTTGTGTTTCCCTCCAAATTAAATCGAAAAAAAAGACAAACATATTTACTTTATTTTGAGACAATCGCAATCAATAATTTTTGTGAAGGAAAAAGAATCTTTGCAAAGTAATACATCTCTTTATTTTGAGAATCATAAAACAGAATTTGGCTTTATTTTTTGTTTTTGTTTTTGAAACTCTCTCTCTCTTTCTATTTTGTGATCATTTTTACTCTTCTTGTTTTAGTGTATTCCATAAATATTATCTGCATTTAAATTTTCAATAGCAAGAATTATCTTAATTTTGATGCTCTTTGTGTAAAAGGAGATTCATTAACGTAAATTAAACCAATCTATTTATGTGAACATGGGATGATCGAAATTGAACAAAAAGAAAAAAATATGTATATAATAATAATTTGATGCTAGATAAATCATATTTCTAACTCGAAAACCATTGTAACAAATAAAAATTGCTACAAATTAGCCAATAAATTTTGAATTAAATAGGATTATCTTTGGAATAGCTGACTAAACTTTAAAAAATGAAATAATGGACTTTAAAATAAAACAAAATTTTTATTCAATTTGAGATCCAAACCATCAAATATGTCATTTTGATTGAGTATTGCTATTTCTTATGAATTCCAATAACGATTATGTTGGGAAATCTACCCCTGTAGTAGCTCCAGTTACACTAGATACTGCCTTATTCTTCGGAGACACTGTTTCAGAGTATGTTCTAATAAGATCTAAGATATTACTTGCTTTTGTATTTTATAATTATTTCGCTAATTCATTCACCTCTTACGCTGTTTCTTCATCTTCAAACGTGCAAAGCAGTAATTTCTTCTTAGCTAGACTTGCTGCAATCCACTGAATAATAATTTTAAGATGAAAACTTCCATTAAAAGCACCACATCCCCATCTCCCTGAGGCAATCGTCTTAAGCCGTTTTTCTTGTTAGAATCCAATCGTTGCTTTGTTCAATTCCCTAAGTAAATTACTCTCACTGTATTGATCTTCACTCAATGAAAAGCACTTAGCATCAATTGCTAGAATCGTCTCGGGATTACTCAATACAGTAGTATTTTAATTTTACCTAGTATTTTTGATTTTCATTTTCTTGTCTCCTTTTTGTTCTTGAAATCGAAATGAATTACTGTACCCAATATAAGAGCTGTACTGCTTCACACCACGGATAACAACAACTTGATTTGATTATATCAAATTCGAGCAGAATATCGTAACAGGAAGAAGTTCAGGAGATATACAAAAACGAATTTCTTCTTGAACTAATCCATCCGTAAGAATCCCTCCACCGATTTGGGCATTTGCAAAATCAACTTGTAGAGTATTCTAGCAATTCTCAATTAACTCTTAATGGGTAGCTTCCATAGAGGAGAGCTTCAAATTCTTGAGGGTTTCTTCCCATTATTAGAACGTATTAATTTTTTCTCCTTCTATCAGCTCATAAACAACTTGCTCTTGTGATTCCCTAGCAGTTAGATGAAAAGCTTATTTCAAGTAATTAATAATGCATTTGATTTTCTCTTAGCGACGGATATTTAGATGGTCGTGCACAGCATGTCTAATGAATAATTAACGGAAATCTTTTGTAACATAGGTTTAGGTGTCTTTAAGTAAACACAAAAACATGCAACCGACGATTTCACTTATTTCTTTTCTAGTCAAACTCACTCGTGATTGGTTCCCTAGCTCGGTAGAAAGAATTATTAGTTCTTCTTGTTTCATTTGGAGGATTAGAGAGCACAAAGAAGGGAAGAATTCATTTAGAAAATATTCTTATTCTGTCTTCTGAAAATTGTTGAAAACTACCTGGAGATTGGAGTATTTCATGGCACTTTTCATTAAACTTCCACGTAGCTAGTCAAGATACTCAGCTAGTTCATTGAAGGAGTTAGCTTAAAGCTCCTTTTTAGATAGGCTCAAGAGAATACTCTATTGTTTCTTCCAAAATACTGTGTCCTTCTTGGGTAGTGAAAAGCTCTTTTACGCATACTAAACACTCATACTGATAATCAAGTCAACTTACGATATGTTTAGAAGTTGATTTTTTAGCTTTTCTTGGTAATTTTAGAAAGATTTTAGGAGATAGCAGCCAATATTTCTTTAAAATCCACTGAATTAATTAATTAAAATTTGATTATCAACACAAAGATTGATTGTTTTTGATCTTTTTAAGTCTTAAAAAGAACTTGATTGTCTTTTAGAGGTATCTTGTTTGAAAGATAATAGACAAATATCAATTAAAATCAAGGAAACAAATAGACCCGGTAAAAATAATTGTTAATCAGAAACTAAAAGATAACAAAAACACTCTTGGTTTTGGATTTTTTGGGAATTGAAAGATATTAACATAACAAAAATAGGGTTTTACAGTGAAAGAAAAGATCTTTTCATGAATCTTTGTTAATTACATCTACATCAATTTGTGCTAGTTAAGTATCTTGGTAAATTAATTTAGCGTTAAGCTTATCGCCATTGAAGACAGGGCCGAGCTTAGGAGTGCCAGTTAATATTAAATCACCTTGATTTAAAGTCATCACTGAGCTGATATATTCAATAATATGATCGATCTAAATGAAAAATTCAAATATATCAAAATGAATAATTAAGGTTAGGTTTAATTTTCTGATTGTCTTAGTTTTAAATGTATTTTATGTTAATAGATTGTGTACCTTAAAGAACATATCTTTAGTAGAATGATCTACTTCTTGCTTGGAGTTTATGGCCAATTAAAGAGAGACATCGTGTGGGTTTGCAATTTTATTTTTTGGAATGAAATCGCTAATTGGGAGAAATCCATCTTAGCCTTTACTGATCTCCCAAGGTGCTCCATTTACTTTGCATGCACTCAGCAGTCCCCAATCTGTCATGTCCAAGCATAAGAAATACCCTCCAACATGATCAAGAGCGTGTTTGCGATCGATGTTCTTCCCTGCAGTTCCTATGACCACTCCAAGTTCAATTTCATAATTGATCTGCGATTTCGTGTTGAGAATCAGATTCTCTCCCTTGAAAAGAATTGAAGAACATGGCTTAGTGAAGATAATAGGATTAGATGGAACATCTTTTGAGCCTGCAGGAAGATAATTTTTAGCCAACGCAAGAATCTTAGGGTTGGATCGTTTAATCGATTGGAGAAATAGTTTGTTCATTTTGGGATTTTTAAAGGCGAATTTTAGCAGAAAAAATGTAGAAAATGTACCAATGAGGTGCACGTTTATTGTTATTTAAACTTAATTAATTGATTTGATAATTGCTGGAGTGAGATAACCAAATTGATCCCACTGAAAACAAAAATAGCAATTCGAAGATATCCAACAAGGAAATTTGATTTGCAATTTGTCTAAAATAAATAAATGAAACAATAGTAAAACATGCTTCAATGAAGTAGTTAAGTTTATTGTTAATTTTTTTATTCTTAATCAGTGTGTTTTATGCTTAAAAAAATGCTTGTAAAATAATTGTGCTTTTGATTTTGATTTTGAGTTTAGTATATTTTTTTAATTTATTTTCATCAGCAAATTAGCAAACTGTTTCTTTTTAACAAAAACTATTCACTCTAGCAAGTTGTTTTGCTTATTTAGAGAAGTAATTAATCAGTTTTACTTCCCGTTTTAAAGCTTGCTTTGTTTTGTGATGAAGATACGAAATTAGGGGAGAGGGAGTTTTTTTAACACAACATATCTTCTTAATTTTTTCTATTTGCTTAATAAATAACATCAAATGATCTTATTTTTGGATCTTCAAAAGTGGTTTGATTAATTAAACCAAAATCCACTTAATAATATCTTGAGAGACAAACTGTAAGAAGATCACAAAGATTGAGATTTATCACAATGAATTCACTTCCCTAATTAATGTATTCTCGAAATTGAAAGAATATTATGCTTCTATATTTCAAATTGCTATTTTGTTTTTAAATGGAAACCTAACAATGGATTCTTAACATGTAAAAATATTAAATTCTGTTTAAGGTAAATTATAATTTTCAGCAAGATGTATAAGCTGCTGGATTAATCGCCATATATTTGCTGTGATCACTGATGTCTATTGGGAGGTAATAGCTGTTTCCACATACGTTGCTTTCGGGAAGGATGCAGGAAAGATAAGTATTGATATCAGCAGCATTCTTATAGTAGATTTCGTTTCCGATGTGTCTGTAGCTGACTGGCCAGAAGTTTGTTGGATTCTAAACAACAGGATCATGACCTAGAGATATTCTAGCACTTTCAACCGAGAAGTTATTATTGGTAGCAAAGTACACGCTGAAAGCTGCATCACCAACTCTAGGGCTTCCTACAATGTAAAAGACATCGATTCTTTTATTAGAATTAAGCTCATATAAAAATGGAACAAGCAAAGTTGCAATAGCTGCTCCAAGACTATGACCTGTTAGATAGACCTTCGCATTCGGGTATGTGGCCTTAAGTTTTAAGAATTTAAGGGAAATTTCTGGATATATAGTTTAGAAAGCACTTTAAAAGCCGATGTGCACCCAGCAATTTGAGCATTTTAAGTAGCTGTAAGGTGTCCTGACTACTGATAAATCTTAGATTATGTTGGAGAAACTGGTTGTAAGAGTACCTCTGATAGAAATGACGATGGCATTATCTGAGCTTCTATATCCCATTACGACTAAATTATCAGCTCCTGAGACGATGACAGAGATGTTTTGTAGTTTTTCAACTACATTGCAAGCCTCACCACAGCTCCAGGATTGGATATTGTTAACTTGGCAATATGTCAAAAATGCATATTTTGTCATGGTTTATGCCATTTGAGGGTTATATAGAAAGCTGTTTGCAGCTCCAATGAAGAAGCACAGGGCTATGATGGACAATAGTTATTTCATCACAGAATTATGATTTGTTTTTTTTCAAATGGATTTGTTTTCAAAATATTATTATTATTTACATTTATTTCTAATTAATACTCCGAATTTGAAGCTTATTTCAAAGGAAGATCAAATATATTGCTACTAAAAATGTGAACACTCTGATTCTCACAACAACAATAAAATTAAGGCTTATTATATCTCTTCGTAAATGTAGGACTTTTTCTTTCTGAAAACAGAGTAGTATCTACAAAAGAAAATACTTTTTTCTATGTGACCAGGCTGGTTGTAAAAAGTATTTTTGCAAGAATTTTTCTGGGATTTGCTATCTGAAACCAATAGTGTAATTAATAGCTTATTGGTTTCATATTATTGCTTCAAATTTTTTGAATTAACGACTTGATTTATTTTCCCATTTGCCTTAAATTATTTGTTTGATACCTAAGACATGACAATATTTGTCTCCACTGGGTAAATTTATTAACTACTTGACAAATTCTAAACAGTAAGCTCTTGGATAGGCTAGTTTGCAAATTAAATAAAAGATTAAAGAAGATATTTTTATTAGAAAAACAAGACATGATTGGAATAATACATCAAAAGAAGATGAAAAAGGAAAAGTTCTCAAAAAGATTTTAGATTTAAAATAATCTGAAGAAAAAGAAGATTAAAATGAAGATTGTCAATTGTTTTGTGCTAAAATATTAATAATTCTTACAAAATCTACCTAAAAAGGATAAAAGAATCAAGTTAAATCATCCTTCAGTATCAAAATTCAAAAAGGAACAATTTGGAAATAAAAAAAGTATTTTTTGCAAATCCCCTAAATAAAGTACCTCTTATATATTCACTATATCACTTGCTTCGTTCTTCTCAGATAATAATAAACGATTATACCAGATTTCAAAAAATACAAGTTGTTGTATCAATGCTTTTGAAAATAAGTTTGTTTTCTTTCTTAAACTTTTCAAGATTTAATAAAAAAATCTTCTGTTATTTATTTATCCTCAATCCTAATTTTCAAAAATTATTATTTTTTTTCTTGATGAATGAAGACTGTATTAAAAGAAGGTTAAAAATTAGAAAAAATTATTGCAGAAACTTTAAATTTCAAACTCTTCCTCCATTTTCCTCTAATTAAACATTAAACAAGACATAACTTTGCCTTTCAATGTGGGCTACTTGTAAATGTTTTTCTTAAGTAATGATTTTAATTGCCAAAAGGTTTTTTTTATCTTTCTTTTCAAAAATTGAAAGGGAATTGCAATTTTCTAATGATAAATTATTTTTTTGTATTTAAACCATCTTTTCTTGCCTTAGTTGACTCATTGGGATTTTATCAGCAGGATTAAATAATTTTTTTTAAAAATATTATTTTTAAATGTTATGCCAGCTTGAAAACACTAAGTGGTGAGTTCAAAATGAATCTTAAATTAATAATTAATTAGTTGATTCCAAAGAGAGAACCACTCACACACACATATATTTCTTAATTAATGCGTAAAAATTTGGTCTAGAACTAATAATATATGAAGTCGAACAAACAGAAATGATAAAAGATACCAGATAACTTTAATTATCCATGATTTTTTCAGAAATTTTTCTACAACAAATAACAGAAAAGCAAAGCAGAACATCTCAATTTATCGCAAATTATTATTTATATTCATAGTCAATATAAAATTTTAAATGTGAAATACATCTATTTATTCCTGATGACTCTTTCTAGCTTTAAACTCACCTATAAATCCCTATAATAAGGTTGCATGGTTAAATATTTAGTTCTTTGAGAGTTCTTTTATCTTTGACTGGGCGTGCTTTGAAGTAGAACACATACTACTGAGTTATGGTATACCCAACTTTATCGGAAATAACCTATTTAATTTGCTAGATGGTTTAGGTCGTTTGAACATCCAGCTCGAACTAATCACCACTATCCATTTGAACATAGAGCTTCATTTTGAATATATTATTCTTATTTTTTTTTCGATTTTCTTCTTAGTTTTGTTATTATCAAATAAATTGTAATTATTTTTTAGGATAATAATTAAGATCTACTAATAAGTCTTCGCGATCTCATTTCAAATAGCATTCTGCAAAAGCGGTCAAATTTAAAAGTGGAATAAATCTAGTAAAACTCCAATCAGAGATAGAAAAAACAATGAGTTAAAAACGAAAGAAGGTTCAAGTACAAATAGGTTATTTCATTAGAATTAAGATAAATCTGTTAAAAATATTGTAACTTTCAAAGAAAGATAAGAATGGAACTCGTTTAAGGAATTATTTCTGCTAAAAAGATAAGAAAGAATAGCTGATATATTTTTAAAAAGTATCTATTAGTTGATCTGTCTAAAAAGTCTCAAAAAATTTGTCTTTTTAATAATGATAATTTTTTTTTAATAAAGAAAAATAAAAAAAACATCAAAATGAGATGGTTTTACAAACAGAATTTTTCCACTAAATAACTTTTGAAACATATTAATCTTAATGTCTTCCATCTTGCCTTGAAAGACAAAAGAGGTGTTTTGATAAAAAAGACACTTAAAACAATTAATTGTCTAACTGTATTAAGAGAAAGCGCTAAACATGTCTCTTAGGGTGTTAGAATTCTGACTAGAAATAAATAAAGAAGTAGGGTGGGGAGGGGGG
>Ga0302271_10000638_pt1 | contig 34641 bp, 16 predicted proteins | sample III_Bog_N1_1_FD_198767 | JGI IMG/M metagenome (GOLD analysis project Ga0302271, IMG submission 198767) | Peat permafrost microbial communities from Stordalen Mire near Abisko, Sweden - III_Bog_N1_1 | ecosystem: Environmental > Terrestrial > Soil > Wetlands > Peat | place: Sweden: Abisko... | reverse complement strand
TGATTAACTTAAATTAGTCTAATTTTTTACTTTTTCTAACCCAACTTTTTTGTTATTCTTTCTCAAGGTTTGGTGCATTTCCTTCACGTGAATCTGGACTACTTTTACCTTAGCACTGCCATCTAGCAACAAACTTTCTTGACTAACTTAGAAAATCAATTGAAAAGTGTGAATAGATAGGTTACTCCATGGTTGATAGCTGTTGGTCACAAATTAATGTACTGCTACAATTACGTCGAATCAGATAATTCTCAATGCACTGATTTCTATGCAATTTTCTACTAAATCGATGCTTTATTTGAAAAATATCATGTTGATTTCTTTATCACCGGTCATGAACATTTCAACTAAGTCATGGCTCCTATGTCTAACTAGACTATTTATAACTACACTTTGACAAAAAGCTCAACGCTCGGCAACAACGTTAATTGGAGGAAATTAATTAAATCTCTTTCTTTTTTTGAAATCCATTTATCCATTTTTATTGATGTTATGTGCTAGTATTGTCACTCTACTTATGAATAATCAACTATTAATTAATTCTAAGACAATTTTTGGTTTGATCATTTAATTGTAAAACACAATTCTATTGATTTTATCTCACAATTTCAAATATTTCCGTGTTATATTAACATTATCATTTCCAATCAATTAGCTAATCCTGCTATTTTGCTAAGAACTATTTTTTGATTTTTTCGATTAACAATCATTTTATCTTCCATTTTTTTTAGAAAACAAACTGTAATAATTATAATTCATTTATTGATTTAAACAGCAACATCTGCTTGGAGGAGTAATTCAATTCTTACTACGAGTAAAACGAGAAAATGAATGAAGAAGAAATGAAATAAATAGTAGGAATCTCAAACTGAAAATCAAGGGAGAGAGTCAGGAGCGAAGTTGAAACATCAATATGACTAGAACTATCAGTGGCATTGAAAATAGCTTCTAAGCATTGTTTGTCGAGCTTACAGCGCCTTGAGAGAACAACAACAACGAAAAGTAGGTTTTCATTTCTTTTTTATGATATTTATTTTATTTAGAAAGTTAATTTTCAAACCAAAATGAAATTCTAATGTGGTTATTTTCGTGTATTCACTGATTCACTGAGTGTCTTGTCAAACTGCATCCAATGCCCTCCCTCCATCACATTGTTTAAACAATAATAACGCAAAATAAGATAAAAATCACCCAAAAAAACTAATATAATTATGGTAAGTTAGTTTTGAGAAGGAAAAGAACAATTTATTAGTCCTACAAGAGATCAAATGACATGCGAGTTAGTTTCTAATGGTTTTGTAAACCACGACATAAGGTCATTAGGCTAGTTGTGGATAGTTTGCTATCTCTAATAAGAAAATAATCGCAAAAAAGTCAATATTTTAACAAAGTTTTTTTTCTTTTTTCATAATGAATATTCCCTGCTAAATTTGATCAGCACTTCAGAATTTTCTTATATTTAGTAGCTCTTCAAACATAAAGAAAACTCTGTCTGTTCTAGATTGCAAAGAAGGTATTCTACAGCTTAGGAGTAGAAGATAGATGTTCTCTCTGCATCTTTCTCTAATCATTGTGACTGCAGATCATGCTAGTCTTCTCGACTTGTGTTTTTTTCCCAAAAGTTTTCTTCTAAAGCTAAGTTTTTTGAGTTCGATGAGAAAATCTTAATTATCATTCTCTTCAGGAGATAACATTTCTTGCTTTATCATATCTAATTTCTGAGCTCTATTTCCTTCCAATTCCTTGAAGAGCCCTTCCCCACAACTTATTCAAAACTCTCTCTCTTTTACTACCCCTTTTACACCTTTATCTACTCACCTTTGAGATGCTACATAATCACTGATAAATGCACTGAGAAGATGAATAAGTCATTTGTTGTTTAAATTTAATTTATCAAAATATTTGTTTTGTTGGTTGTTAAATGAATGATGATTTATTCCCACAAATTTTCAAAGGTTGTAAATAAATGAAAATCAAAAGTATTATTTATTTTGTTCAACATAAAAAAGCATATTAAGTATTTAAGAAAGTCAGCTTATTTCACTCTCAATTTGCTTATGAGTTTGCAGTTGAATTTTATTATCTGTATTCATGAATTGAGTAAAATTTTATCTTCAAAGGATTAAGTGGTGGATAGTTGTAATTTGAAATTTTATCATTTCATAAGGTAGATTTGTAATTAATGATCATTATTAATCATTTTTTGTTAATATCTGAGAGAGACTAGTTCTAATAATTTTTTCCCATGTTCGATTAATATAGGACTTTGGGCATCTGATTACCTCTTTGTTTATTGTCCTAAGATAGAAATTGCAATCCGTATCTTAGAACCCTTCGTTCCATTTAGGAGTGGCAATATGTTTGATTATAAAGAATTCTTACAGTCCATTAACTATTAAATCTGCATTCTATTTTACTTGATACCATTTTTTATTCTCCCGAAGCCATTGGACAACATGCTTTTTTTCGAAGGAAATTCCTATTATTTCTATAAATCCTTCTATCTATTATACTAACCCTGTTATAAAGGATTTATCAATATCTGTGTATGCAATTATCTTAACTAGTATCATAGAAGGAGATTATATATTTTTCATTAATGATTATTATTCTTCTTCAATTAAATGGCTTATTTAAGCCATTAATTCCTTTCGTTTATAGTCAAGTCCATTTTCAATGGTGAACACTAGTAAATCTAACTATGTTGTATTTAAAGAAAGAATTTCTTCTATGAAGTTCAAATCTTGAATTTCAGTACTTTCTTCTATATTGACCATATTTAGAACATATGAGCTTTTGAGGAAGGGTCTATTACATGCTACTTCATATGCACATGTATTACATGACCCTTTCATGTTTGATAGGTTTACCTATGGTTCTCGTGAGGTAAATATTACTTCGCCATAGTTTAAGGAGGTTGGATATGTTTCTAAAGCAAACATAGTTTTTTATTCTATTCTTTTTCTATAAGGAATAGGGAACTTTATGCCTGTTTGGTTAAATATTCTTCGTTACCATTAGTTAAATGTTAGTGTTATGGTGACATCATCTGCGTCTGAGGGTTTAACTCTGATCCACAAGTCATCATATTTGACATCTTGTGAATTTTTTGGTAATAGATTCTAATATTTGTATTTAAATATTACATTATTAAGCAATGCAGCATGTTCGTACTATTTCTAATTTTTTATGATGCAATCTACCTTCTCGATTTGCCTATTATTATTTTAACCACTTGCAATTATGATTCCGTTCCTCGATGTTGGAGTTTTTAAGAAATCTCTGTTAAATAGGAATGCATAATAATCATTTTCTGTTTTCTTATCTAGTAATCTTGAGAAGAAACCATTTTCTGCCAGGACTTATATTGTCAACTCCTCAGGAAACTTCATATGAAATTTGATTTCTCTAAAGTATTCTAAGAAAGAGTCATTATCTTGTTTTGTAAGTATCTTGAATTTGTACTTGTCTAATTCTGTTGGAAGTATCACTGGAAAATTTTCCAGACTAACTTGGATCTTTTCTTCATGCTTCTCTTCTTCATTTTTATTCCTTTCTCCTTCTCTGATAGTTCTTTCTCCATACATTTCCTCTTGTTGTGTACTCACTTTATCTAGTTTTTCTTTCATTTCCTCTTGTTGTGTACTCACTTTATCTAGTTAAATTTCCATTTTGTCTTGCTTTTCTATCACTTCATCTAGTTTAGTGTTGATTTTCTCTATGTCTTGAAGGATTTTATTCATTAGTTCAGTTCCACCCAAAGGACCCTAAGACATTCCAAAGAAAATCAAAGATTTTAATGAGCAATGTACCATATGAATCAATTTATTTATTCATTTTTAAAATAATTCATTTACTTATTTTTCCTCAGCACTATTTGAAGCTTTCACCTCATTCTTATTCTCAGATTTATCTTTTTCAATGAAAGCAGGATTAATGAGTTCTTCCGTCGTTTTTTTGAGGTGTTTCTTTGATTTCCCCTCCGATGATTCCTCTAAAAATTGGGCTTCGCTTTGCCTCTTATTTTTTTTCAGGGTATTATTGGTGTTAAGGGTACTATGACAAAATTATAAAAACAACAAAATACTGTTGTTTATTAAGCTCGAGTATCTTGTAAAAATTACGCCATTTGTTGGTGCACTATTGGATGTTCATCATTGACTTCTTCGGTTAAAGAATATTCACTCTTTTTCGAGTCCATGTCAATTTTTACTGTCTCTTTGGATTTGTCCTTTTTTGTTGTTTGATTTGTTTTTGTTTAATCAAAAAAGCAGTTTATTAGAAGTTTGAATTTGGAGCGATAATCTGGCGCAAAATCTTCATTCATTTTGGAAGCAAAAAAACAAGAAACAGCTTTATTTGTATTTTTGATGTGTCTTCCCCCCCTCCCCCCGAAGATACATTCCCGATCAAATATTACTCTCTCAGTTAATTTTCAGATGTTCTTTATTAAAAATACACGATTTGCAATCTAATGGGAAGGGATTGTTATTGAAAATAGAATTTTTAAAAAAATGAAAATATTAAATAAGATTACATTTAAATAAATTAAAATTGTAATTGGTTCAAAATTAAATAAATTTCTCTCATTTTTTTTTGAATTCTATTTATACTTTTTTATTGATATTACATGCCAGTGTTGTCACTCTTTTAATAAATAATTAACCATTAATAATATCTAAGGCAATCTTTGGTTTAATCATCGAAATGCAAGCATAATTTTATTGATTTATCTCCAATTTCAACAGTTTCTGTGTGATATTTATCTACCATTTCCAATCAATGAGCTAATCCTGCGATTTTGTTAAGAACTTATCTCTGATTTTTTGCATTAACAATCATTTTATCTTCCATTTATTGCATTTCTGCTTCATCCATTTTTTCGTTCTACTCGTAATAAGAATTGAATTGCTCCTCCAAGCAGATGTTGCTGATTAAATCAATAAATGAATTACAAAATTATTACAGTTTGTCTTCTAAAATAACTAGAAATAATTACTTCAGATAAATTGTGACTATGTGAACACATTTGAATGTATTTCTAATGCTCTGTGCTGCAGCTTCGATATCTTGCTTTGACAAATCAGGGTTGTCTCTTTGAACAAAAAAAGTTAAAAGTTTTCAAAAATGCATGAATAAGATCAAGAAAAGTACATACGAGACATCGATTGAAAGGGAGGTCATATACATTAGAATTGATAATTTAACGAGAAGTTCTGAAAACCCAAAAGAACCAATTCCATTTTTTCTATGAAATACCAAAACAGCAACAGCAAAATCAACAATATTTTCAGAATTGTTTAACAAATGCATTATTAACTAATAAAAAATTATTGATATATTTATTCATGTGAAACCTGATTTGTAAATCAAGAGAAGCTAGCTCGGATAGCTGTGAAAGCATATCACCTAGATCTAGACATCCTTTATTCTGGATTTAATTGATTCTAAATTTTATCAAAAATCATAGCACAAATAGCATTAAAATAACTCTATCACATAATAAATCTTTACTAGAGATCAAGATTAAGTTCGTTTAGAGATATTGCAGTAGCTAAGGCCTTGCATCCTTCGATTGAGATTTAATTTTTCCTGTTTTGAACTGAATCAGTAAAATAAAAAACTGTGAATTTAATAAATAATAACTCACTAAAGATTGAGAGTCAGTGTCCTAAGATTTTGTAAAGAACTGATTCCTCTACCTGTTCGTTCTGCTCCATAATCTCCAAGTTTATTATACCTTTGTGTGTGTATGAATTTAAATATAATATTGGTGTTGATAGTGTATCAAAAATTCATAATATTTTTTAGCTTTTTTTACCATAAATAAAGACTAAGTTTGTTAAGATTGATTGCAGATTCTAGGACTTATTAAAGGACAATATATCCATCATCGAAGATCTTATTGTATCTATGTAGTTTTGCATTAACAAAAGTGATTTAACAGTGAAATTGAGAATTAATGTATTAATTTAAAAATAATAGTAGCATTTTCAGACAAATAAAATTTACTAAATTAAAAAAGTAAAGTCAAGCGGCAGCTGAAAGAATTACAGGCAGCGTGCATTTCTTGACCGCGTGTTCCCACTTTGAAACTTTAGTTGTGTCATTGTAAATCAATAGAAAACCGAGAAATTTGTTCTCCCCACTGTACCAACTGAATTGTACATCCTCTGACTTCTGTACATCCCCTACACAAAAGTTCCGAGATGGCTCCCCTGCTAAGCAGAGAGCAGATCAACATCCCACAGCATGAGGTCCTCCTACCACAACATGAAGAGAGTGTTCGTCTTCTTCTAGGATTGAGAGTTGAACTACCTAACTATGGGATAGATTTAGGATCATGGTCGCAGATATTGTTATGTAATATATGGGATAGTTTAATACAAACAACTTCTCACATCAAGATAGACCGACTATTACTTACTACTTAAGATAAGTTGTAATCCATGATAGAATTAATGACAGAAGGAAGATATAAGTTCTTCGCTACCAATAGATATGGTGTCTTCCTAGGAATTGTTGAGATAATTAGACTTTTCTGTCATAATATAATTTACTTGGAACATCGAGAGCCACTCATGCTTCCCGCTATAGTAAAAGAAATCATGAGGAAGAGAACGCCGAGAAGCTTAGAAGAAAGAAAATACTTTGAAAAACTAAGAGACAGAATATTATAAGACGTGGCAGATCATCCAAAGAATCTGACCATGTTATTATTGCAAAGCGTATATAATGAATCCAATCATTAAAAACGAATGGAAAAATTACCTGAATTAATTAAAGCCCTGAAAAAACTACATCCATAAATCATCCAAGAAGAAATGTAACCAAATTTAGACATACAGAAACCATAAATTGACGTGAAAAATATCATTAACACAAACTTCAAGGACGGAATGAAGTAACCCAATTATGTAGAGGATATAAAACATCTAATACTATATACTAGACAATTCTCAAAGCAGGTCAAGGAGAAATGTCTAAAAATAATAATGAAAGATAAAATAATCCTTAATCCTATGAAGATTAGAAACAGAACAGGTGGGCCCTTCATGTGGAATAATTCGGATTTAAGAAATTTATTAATAGAAGGACTCATAAGAATATATAATGGCCCGTATGAAGCAGGAGCATATTAGTACCTTGCAGTAGCAGATTACGTGAAAAGAAGAATATTACACAAAGTAGAATGTTAATGTATCGTATGCGAATACATTGGAAGCTAAGCACCAGTAAGATGGAATAAAGATTAAATTCAAAGTTTGAAGTAGAAAAACCTATGGAGTAAGATATAATAAGATAATCCCTGCCTAGGAAAATATCATTATACTTATTAACATCTATTAGATAGTAATTTTGATTACTCAGAAAATGACATTCTAAAAAAACACCAGGAAAGTTAATTAATCTGATATATTGTCACGACTTTAGTGGATGTGCAAGACTACGAAATCCCATATTTTTGAAATGATTAACCATAATTAAATGTAACATTTCAAGAATTAATATTCTCCCAGTGAACAATAGGTTTTAAAAACCCCATCACCTCAACCTCAATAATCCAATATTATAATAATGCAAAACAATAAAGAAAATTCTTAAATAAATGATAAACTAAAGATAGTAACCATAATAAGTACCATAAGATCATCAAATGAAACTAGAATAAAATGGCGTAAGATAACCATTAGTATAACAACCAGCAGCTAGAAACCTTAATGATGAGTAATAATAAAGGAATGGACATGCAAATAACGCTGTCCTAAGGCCTCCAGCAGTACTCGCATCAGGGGATTAACCAGAAGCAGAAGCGGTCACAGCAGAATAGTCATAAAGAATGATGATATATATCAGAGACGTAATCATAGGAGGAGCAAATGGAGGAAACCAACACTAAGAAGTCATAGCATAACTTAGACTTATTGATCCCTTCTGAGAAGTTGGACTACCATTGACTTAAATCTTGAGAGGGTTCTATGAATCATTTGGAAGAGAAGATTAATTAAGAAGACACTTCCAATCATAATAGATGTAAATACAATAGGCTAGTAACTTCGCAAAGAGGTATTTTATTGACTTTGATCAAGGACATCATATACTCACTTGTACCTCAGGACTATCAATAATTAATAATAATCTATTCTCTCAACAATACAACACACTTAATGCGAAGTATAAATTCATTGTGCAATAATTTGCCTAACTATACTGGTTTAGATTAAACTAAATCATCACTAAAGAATAGTAGGAAATGTGTCATAACATTAGATATGTTAAAGGAATGATGCCCCAATCAGTATGATAAGTAACAAGAGGATAGCATCCTATCAAGTGGGCAAATAAGACCGCAAATTACAAGATGTCCAGGTGCTATTTTGATATGATTCAGATAGCAAATCTATTAATGAGATCATTATTTAGATTCGAAAAAGTCACTACGGCATCCGTACAAGGAAACAATACATTGTTACAAGGAGTAATTGCCACCAAAGACACAAGCAGTCCAAATACAATATTGGTTACTCAAAGAGAAGATAACAATTTGCGAAACGAATAGTGAAACACGTAACAAGACATAATAAAGATGTTGCAACATATGAGGAGCTAAAATTGCTAAACAAATCAACATTTGTCCCATTTAAAGTAGTAGTTCTAATTACTATGTTAAACGAAGTAGGAGGCCAAGAGCTATTAAGCATTTTATAAGCAGCAATTAAGAGATAAGGCAAAAAACAAGGAAATAAATAACTCAACTACGAAGAAATTATATCGTAAGATATTAACATCTCAGTTGACATAAATGCTCTATGTACCCCAAGAGCATACAAAGGAATCTAAGCAAATCATGTAAGAACATTAGATAAATAAACAAGAGTGGTACCACCATTATAAGAAGAACTAGTGTAGTATGACAATGAGAAGTAGAAGCTAAACAAGAGAGCAGAAGCAGATAACTAGTCAATGTGTTATTTGGAATGAAAGGAGAAAGAAGAAGAACATATTGAGAGAATAAATAATTTACTAGCATATTTTGGTAGAAATATGTGTTTGATGTCTTAGTAAGAAACTAGAAAATTGAATAATAGTAGCAATTTCAAACTGAAAATCAAGGGAGAGAGTCAGGAGCGAAGTTGAAACATCAATATGACTAGAACTATCAGTGGCATTGAAAATAGCTTCTAAGCATTGTTTGTCGAGCTTACAGCGCCTTGAGAGAGCAACAACAACAACGAAAAGTAGGTTTTCATTTCTTTTTTATGATATTTATTTTGTTTAGAAAGTTAATTTTCAAACCAAAATGAAAGTTCTAATGTGGTTATTTTCGTGTATTCACTGAGTGTTTTGCCAAATTGCATCCAATGTACTGCCTCCAGCACATTGTCACTTCAAATAACAACAATAAAATAAAATAAGATTAATTATCATAAGAAAAATTGTTTTAGTTATGATATGTTAGTTTTGAGAAGGAGAAGAAGAATTTATTAGCCAGACGAGAGATCAAGCTATAAGCGAGTTAGTTTCTAATGGTTTTGTAAATCGCGACAATCAGGTCATTAGGCTTGTTGTAGATAGTTTGCTATCTCTAATAAGAGAATAATTGCAAAAAAGTCAATATTGAATAGGTAACCAAATAGGAAATGAAGAATCTAAGACTTAAAAGCATTGTGTTCTTACGAAATATCTAGATTTATCATTTAAAGTTAGTAGCATTTAATCATATAAGCACATAGAGCTTCAGATTAAGCTGAGCTCATCACTTCGATGCTGCAAAAAAGCCAAAAGTAAATATATCTATTCTGATATTATTCATGCTAAGTTATGACAATTTTTGGATTGTTTTTTACGACAGCTCGACATGTCTTTAGTGCTCTTTTATCTGTTCGATGGCTTGCATTGCTAGTTGTCTGAGAGTAATTGTTTTTTTAGGAAATTCAGTATGTTTATCAAATCCTTTTTTGGTGTATTATTGTTAATTAATTGATTTAGGTTAACTCACAAAACTGGATAGTAGAAAGAGAAAGGGAGAAAGTCAATTGAATGTTTAAAACCAGCACAAACATAATCTATTTATTTGAGAAATGGAACAATTCATAAAAATAGTTTGCTCAGATCGAAATGGCTAATGATTTTCATGATATTTCCTGAATTAAAAGTATCTCAAATTATTTTTTTCTTTTTTTTTTTAAATTTTTTATCCTTTCAATTAATAAAAATCAACAAAGATGAGATGTGCTAGTTTCTTTATTTTCTTACTTGGAAAACAGCTTATCTCTTTCGCTGTTTTGTTGTAAAACATACTAAATCCTTATTAAAATATGTTAGATAGATCAGCCAATCATTTGTAACTCAGAATAATAGACAAATGTTGTCTAGAAAGTACTCTCCGATATTCAAAATAAATGATTTATTTGGCAAGGCAGATTTTAAAAATACATTTTTATTTTCTTCTCATAATTTCATGCTTTTCGGCCTAATTGGAAGGTGCTGAATCTATTTCTGATAGCTAAGTATCTGAATGTTAAGTTATTTAAGAAATCATTGACCATCTATTAAAAAGTTTGAAGTACAAAATATCTTTATTCCAGTTCGGTTGTGAGCAGAAAAAAAAGACAAAAATAATGGATATGTAGTTAATAATGCAAAAAATGAATGAAATAAGTGTAAGAAAAATTGAGTAGAAATATGTGTGGCATCTAAACAGAGAAAAGAATTGCAAGAAAGAAGTGTTTTAGAAAGAGATAGACTCAAATTGCTTGATCAAAAGAAAAGATACAAAAGATAATCTTAGAAAAATAATAATTTCGTAATAAATCCTTTTGTAAAAATTCATTCTAGGAACAATATTGAATCTTGAAAAATGAGAAATAGCATTTTGTTCGTTGCATGCTTGATAGCATTCAGTTCAGCACTCGACTGTAATGTGACATTGCCTAGATTGCTGCTTGGAGATCGATATTCCAACTCTTAGAGCAATGAATTGGCTTTGCTGATTTTCGATACAGTTGATTATTGCGATCAAGCAGCTCTTATTTCTCTAGGAAGTAACACATTTTAGTTTAATCTCAAGGAGATTGTCACACAGCACGTTAACGAAACTCTCAGCCATTCAGGATGGTCTGTTGAATATGTGTAATATCTCAAGTATTCCATTGTCTTTGCTATTTAAGCTCAACCTGATGTGACCTACTCCATCGGATTCCTAGGAAATAAAAATCTCCCTGAATCTCGCTACGCTCTCAACTATACCTTCAAGCTCCCTCGTCTTTAGGAGAATTTCTCCTCCTTACAGCAAGGTCCTTTGAAAGTTGCTTTCTTTGGTGACTAAGATCTAACAACTCGAGGAGCTAACACTTTGGCGTACATGAACTCCCACACAGATGTTAACAAATTCGATGCATTTGTGTTCCTCGGCGATTATGCTTACGAATTCTACCAAAATAATGGCACTAAAGGTGATCAATATCTAGAACAATTCGCTCCTCTCTCTTTCAGCTACCCTCTTGCTATGACTCCAGGAAATCATGAAAATAATCTCAATTTCACATTGTTCAATGAAAAATTCAGACTTCCATCTTTCAATGAAGAAAACCTCAATAACATCAATTCCTTCAAAATGGGTAAGATTTTGGAATATTAAAACTCTTGTTTTGTGAAAATCGGCATTGTATTCCTTTTGAAAAAGTTAACAAATTAGACAATTGCTTCATTTTTTAAGTGCAATCAATACTCCAAAGATAATTATAAAAGAAATATGTTATTTCTTTCTCAGTCTTAAATTGAGTATTGTAACCTTAAAAAAAAGCTAAATTTCCTTAATTTGAGGTTAACCCCCCCCCCCCCCCCAAAGCTAAATTTCGTTAATTTGGGGTTAACCCCCCCTCCGCCCCACCACTCTTTCTCTCTCATGATTAACTAAATTAGTCTTATTTTTTGCTTTTTCTAACCCAACTTTTTTGTTATTCTTTCTCAAGGTTTGGTGCATTTCCTTCACGTGAATCTGGACTACTTTTACCTTAGCACTGCCATCTCGCAACAAACTTTCTTGACTAACTTAGAAAATCAATTGAAAAGTGTGAATAGATAAGTTACTCCATGGTTGATAGCAGTTGGTCACAAATTAATGTACTGCTACAACTACATCGAATCAGATAATTCTCAATGCACTGATTTCTATGCAATTTTCTACTAAATCGATGCTTTATTTGAAAAATATCATGTTGATTTCTTTATCACTGGTCATGAACATTTCAACTAAGTCATGGCTCCAATGTCTAACTAGACTATTCATAACTACACTTTGACAAGCTCAACGCTCGGCAACAACGTTACCAGACAACATCTAACTTACAACAATGGAGGATACATATCACTTATCTAAGGAAACGGTGGTTGCTATAATTCACATGGACCAACAGGTAGGTTACTTCAAGAATAATAGTTACCATTTGATATATTCAACTAGACTCTCAGTGATGCTAATCTCTTCTTGAATCTCGTTCAAGTTGGATTTGGATGGATTGAAGTTATGGACGCTCATAATATTGACTACTACACGTATGATGCTGAAAAAGAATACATCATCACTTCGTTTAGATTCACAACTAACCATGGAATCGCTGATTCTCATATCGATAACTTTAACACTCTCAAACCACTTTCGTTTAAAAAGAATCCAATATTAGATTGTCTCTTTGTAGGAAGAAACACAACTGAATGTCTTAAATCTAAGGTTGGGTTACAGATGGAATGAAATATATTTACTAAATATCTAATATAATATGTCTTAAATAATGAAAACAAATAGGTTTTTTGTTTCTTTAAATTTTAAATAAATGAAATGATATTCAAATTGCATTAAAGGTTAGTGTATTTTGATTGAGAATATTGTAAAAAGAATTGATGAGAGGTATTTAAAACAAAAGAGGGGAGTAAATATTTATCACTCAAGTTTTATGTTCCTCATTAGAAAAATTAAATTAAACCTAATTGTAAAGATTGCTAGATTTAAGACATTAAATGAAAGGATTGAGTTTCATATTAAATTAGGAGATTTTGATATTTTTTTTGCCTTGAATTTAGAAAATACTATTCTTGATATTTACTTGAATGGTTGCTTGGTTTTGAAGAGATTCGAGGATAATGGAAAATCAAAGAGAAAATGAGGAGTTAAAAATACTACATTAAATGGTGGAAATGAAATGAAAATGGAATAAAAAGAAGATCCAAAAGCGATAATTTCAGTATTCCTAAACCAGTTTAGTTTAAACAAAATTTCATAAAATATCTCCCAGTTAGCAGTTAGGATAAAACACGACAGGATGAAAAAAAAAATAATCTAAGATTGGCTTAAAAATCAGATGATAATTATTAGCTTTAGCATAAATTTTTTTTAATAAAAATGCTAAAAAGATTGAGTGTTGTTTTCGATAATTTACCTTATTTTTAAAGTAAAAATGCAACTTATTCGTACATATTTTTTTAATTCTCTCAAGAAATTATTAATCTTCAAATTTAATTGATTCATCAGATGAAGAAAAACCATTAAAAACTAATTATTAACACCTAGATATCTTTTAATAATTTTTATCTATTTAACTAATCAAAATACCCTCTTTCTTCAAAAAAATTAGTCATTTGTTTTTGAAATCTCTTAAACCCCTCTTTTACCTTCACCTTTAAAATCTTTCATTTTGCATGTATTTTAAAAATTTCCTTACTCTCATCAGCAACAAAACAACAACTAATAAACAAAACCTTCAAATTGAAGATAAAAATATGATCAAACTGATTGTTGATCTGTAACAAATCTTAAAATAATTGATCTGTGTGCAATACTACTAAATTACGTTATTTAGTGTATTTCTCCTAGAAAGAGACGTAATCACCTATGGGTGAAAAAATCTGATGTGTTATACAATATTGATTAAATTGCGTAATCCAAGGGTTGTTAAGAGATACATCAAATCAATTATGCCCTTTGAATTTAGTTTCAAAGGTGGTGTGATTTTTTTCTAGATGGATAGCTCTTTAAGTTCTGCTGATTTTGTAAATGCCTTCAAAGCTTGAAAGTTTAGGGATCACATACAATGGCGAGCTAGTTGAAATTATATTTAAAACTAGATCAATGTTCCCTGATTACCATTTTCTTAGGAAAAAAACAAATAAATTCTAGCCATTTATTTTCAACCAATCTTTAACTAGATTTTGATTAGGATACCTGAACCACAAACAAACAATTAATAAATTTATTTATTAATTAGCTTATTAATCAACTCAAAAAACATATCAACATATGAAAAGATCATCGCCATCTCAAGTAGTGAACTTTCTTGTAGCTGCAACTGTGATTGCTTGTGTTATATCTACTGCTAAATCCTTTGAAATAGAGAAGAAAAATGATATTTGTAATAAAAAATCTTCATATATTTAGATCGAAAAATTCGATTCACAAATAGAACCCTCAAGTCTTTTTATAAAAGAAGGATATAAGAAATATGAAAGCGCTTTAGTCTTAGAAGAGGGTTTAAGAGATGTAGACATAAACTAACAGCAATGTGGTGTAAATTAATATAAAAATAAAAACAAAATAGGATAAAAATATTTATTGACTTGCAAGTCTGAATAGTTATTGCCTTCTTACATCAATAATGAGCAGCTTGGTTGCAATTACTACTGTTAGAGTTAAGCATAAGGCAGCGTTGAAATACTAACAGAACAAGTTTAAACTCCTTAAGATATCATAAACTAGCTAATTCTTTAACTTAATACAGCATCTTCTATTCAACCAACAAGCATCTGCTAAGATATTGTAATTGAAGGATTTTATGGATAACAATACCAAAAAAAGAATGAAGATTATAAAAAGTATAAAGATAAAGACGAACCTATGAAGGTTGAGATGATTGATGGTTAGCAAATCGAAGAATGTAATTATCCGTTTGATGAGGTAGTTTTAAGTTAATTATGTTAGTTTAAAGGTATCTATACTTTAAATGAAGATTTACAGAGTGAATCGAGTAGATAAAGTGGAGATTCATATAATAATCAGGAAATAAATATTTCAAATTAAGAAACGAAAAAGAATATCTTGCCTCCTTCAGCTCTGAAAACGATTCTTTCAATTGCTTTAATTTTTCTAAATCTCAAAGAAAATATCATATTTCTCCTCGCAGAATGCTAATTCATATCAGCAGAAACATTGTGTCTCATTTTCTGAAGAATGTATTATGTGTTCTAGCTGATATTTATGAGAAAAAATGAGATTGTAGGGTTATCTTTAATGTAAAAAAAAAAATACTTTGTTTGCGTGCTTAGGAAAGAGTTTAATTAAAAAAAAACAATCGATTTGTTTTTTTTATATGAATCAACTAAATAAGTGTGCAATATTTGACTAAATATATAATTAATGTCTGCATGCATTACAAATACTCTTATTAATGCTGCTATTTTATATTTTTACATAGTTAATGTTTTAAATAATTGTCTCTCATCTCTTTCTTCTATTTTTTAAAATCAATTTTAAGTACCCGATTATTTCCGTTGTTTACTTTGTTCTTAGTCTTCTTCAACTTTTTCTCCTAACTCTACTTAATCTTCATCTTCACTGTCACTGAATTCACTTGTGTCTTCTTCAAATATCACATCATACCATTGAGACAACAACTAATCTAACCCTTCTTAGAAAACTGGTTTTTTAATAAAATCATCCATTCCATGACTTAATGCTTTGTTTTTGTCTTCATCTGAGACATAAGCTGTGCAAGCTACAATAATAGGTTACTTTTCAGTATAAGAGCTCCCATTGAAGAACTTCCTGATGTCTTCTGTAGCTTCGTAGCCATTTTTTATTGGCATCTCGATATCCATAAAAATTAACTTGTGAGTCCTACAACAGGTATTTTCATTAAATCTCTTTAAAACAATATCCACAGCTACCTATCCGTTGCATGCTTGTTCGACTAAAAACCCATACGTTTTCAGTTATAAAGAAAGTGCGTGCATATTGAACATGTTATCATCTACAACTAAGATTTAAGCACAATCACATTTTTTCTTAGCTTATCGAGGTTATCTTGGATTTCCACGATATATTCCATCTTTGAGAATGTATTTCTCTGATAAATCCTCCTATTTATCATTATTAGCATCTTCTTTGTCATCTATTTTCGAATTATTATGTTCTTATTATGGTGATTTAAGTGCTCTGTCTGTGAGAGGATTTTATGAAGAAAGCAATGATCTTTTGGATATTTTGTTAATATTCTTAGACGAAGACGCTAGCATTGGTGTAGCTGCAGCTAAATCGCTGTCTATCGATGGCATTCCAAATTTAGAAATCGATGGATTCGACGAAGAATTGATTTTCTAAGGATTCCTCTTAGAAGTTCTAATCCCATCATAACTTGCAAATGCATCTGCAATATCCTTCTATTCAGTCTTGATAGTTTCAAGTGTTTTCGTCCTGTAACAAGTCTTCGATTTTAGCGTAGCTGTCTTGTACAAAGGAGCTTTGTTGTAATTCTTATACACATAAGTATTTGTAGCTCCAGAGGAATCCTCAGCATTTTCATCTGCTTCACTTTGTTACCCTACACCACGACTAGCTTCAATGTTATTGTTACTCATAATGTTCCTGTTGCTGTCATCATTTCCTTTAAAATGACTTCTAACTTCTGCCTCACTGCCTTCAATATCTTTGTTGTTGTTATTGTTATAAATACTAGTCTTATGATGCATACTCATCTACATTTGTGAATGCCCTAAACTCGAAATATCATTATAAAAATCCATTTCGTTTTCATCATTGATTTAGAACGCAGCCATGGGAGTGAAATGCTAAGCTGTGTTCTTATTAACCTCCGAATCGCAGACACAACAGGAATCTTCAGCTTTAATAGATTTGCTTTTCGTCCTCGTTCTGCTTGTTTTTATTGTTTTACTTGTGCGATTTGTTTTGTTTGTAAAGTTGCTGTTGAGCCGCACCATTTTACCTTATTAATGAAGAGATGATTATTGCTTTTGGAGTTATGCATCCAACGCATGGAAAGAACTAACTTAATGCTGCAGTTGCTTGTTGTATTAGCTGATGGGTGAGTCCACAAGGGAGTTAATTGTTGCCATTTTCTTGACTAGTTCTTCTTTTTAGCATAATTTATGCTCTTGCAATCCTTCTTCTCTGTCTTCTACTAAAATTGAAAATATAGACCCTTAACCTATTTCTGATTGCACTCTGATTCCGCCTTGATTGAAAGGACCTAGACCTTTTGCAATACCTGGATGGAGATTCAAACCAACAATAAGTTATTTTATTAAAAAAAACTGCAGCAAAATTTTGTAAAGATTGAAAATAATTACTGTTCGAAATAGTAAGTCCCAGCCCGCATCCTTGGCTATTGAGTGACTGATTATTGCCAAGTTCTATCTTGTTGAAAATAGTGAATATCTTATCTATGTCTTCTTGTGATATCCCTATTCCTTAGTCCTCAACTGCAATCTCAATAACATCATTGGGATTATTGGCTATTTCATCATCAATACAAGAAGAAAGAAGATCTATTTTCAATGGCGAGTCACTTTGAGAAGACGAATTTATCATAGGTTTATTGTCTTTTTGATTCAATAATGTAACTGATACTGTGATGCACCCTTGAGCTGTGAACTTAAGTGCATTTGAGAGAAAGTTAAGAATAATCTATCTGATTCTGTTCGGATCTGAATTGATGATCTTAGGACATCTCTCATCGAATTTTAGCTCTAATTGTACTTTCCCTGTGCTATTCTTGCTCTGAATCCCCACCATTGACACGCAGTTCGTTAATAACTGCTCTAAATCAAATTTTATAAACGAAAATTTAAATTTTCCACTATCGATCTGCACGAAATCAAGGATATCATTGATCAGGTTCAAGAGAAGATTATTCGAATTCAAAGCGGGATCGATGTATTCTTGTGTCCACTCGTTCACTTTCTCAAGTGTATGAGCGTGTTTACGAGAAATTTCTACATTTTACGAAGCAGCAGATGCAACAATGCTGGATCCTTTTGGGTTTTGTTCAGGGGTGTTTTTAGTAATATTATTGTTAATATTGCTCTCGATAACTTTCTAATTGACTGATTCTATTTGGCTGACAAATAAACTACTTTTGTTGCTGTTCTCATCTTTTTTGATACTCAGCCTTTGTTTTATTTTGTCTTTGATTGACATATTTGGATTCTTTTAATGCTACTTTAATTTTAAATGGTGCTCTGCTTCTTCTTTGATGCTGTTTTTGAGCTGCTGAAGCATCGAAATAGAACAATTCAAGGGTGTACGCAGTTCATGCGAAAGGGACGCAAACATTTTCATGCGATAGTTGCTCATATCTTGTAGTTTACGCTCGTACATTTCCTGCCACAAAGGATCAACCAATACTAATGCTAGCTACTCTACGAAGCCATTAGCTACGATCTCGCACATTACCATACTTAGCACTAAGGTTGTGTTCTTGTACTCCACCTCAACTTTCACCTATGAATTGAAATATACACCAAAATAAAGATGATTTTAGACAAATACTAATTTAATCTGAATAATAAAAATCATCATTTCAGTTAGTTTCTAGCTAATAGCATTTGATCATTACCTTATCGTCTATGTATTAGAAATACCCTATGTTTTGTTGGTTTTTCATCTATGAAAAGAAACTGGTTTATCTTGCAAAAGGATTTTTATTTGGCTGCGTGTTCGTTTAATGGCTGGTAACATCTGAATTCAGCTTTTTGAGTTTGAATGTCTTCGCTGTTTTCGTGTCCTAGTCCTGCTGCGTTTACTTGAGATTGTCAAAAATAGACGCAAGAATGTCCTTGATATTTAAATCTTTCTTGAGAATCTCAGTGTTTTTGAATTTCTTTGAACGCTGCTTTCGCACAAAATGTTCATTTCCATCTTAGCCAATCGGCAGAGATGATGTCTTTGCGTGTTCTAGAAATTAGTAATTTATCGAGTTAGTATCAGCATTTATGTCCTTCTGCTAAGAAACAGTGTTTAGATTGATTGCATTGTTGTTGTTGTTATTGTTTGTGTTGTTGAAGATATTTAGAATTCCATTGTTGATGCTGTTATTGTTGCCGTTTTAAGGATACACGTGCATGTAATTTGTGACAGAAAGAACATCGGAATAGTCATTTGTTTTCCTGGAATAGAACATATTACCGTTATTGTTATTTTAATTCCCTTATGGTGTATTAGGACCTTATTGGAGTTGCTGTGATTGCGACAGCTAGGGTTACTACTAAGGTGTAGAAACTTACCTAGAGGAGTTCAGAAAATTCTAAAATTATCCTGAATTTATTCCAATTGGTTTTTCTTCGGTTTAGTCATCAGCGATAGGAGTATTATTCGATGCAAAATCACCAGGAACAGTTTTAGATAACCCAATTTATCCTGAAAATCTCTTAGTATCTTTGGAATTCAGAGTCTGAGTTTATCCTGTATTATTCCCTCCAATGTAATTCTGCGCTTACAACGATAACATCAATTCTTCTGATGAAGATAACTTCCTGTTTCGATTAAAAAGTGAAGGTTTCATTATCAAAGACGTTTTGTGCTTGCCTAAGTCTAAAGGAGAAGGTAACTCACTGAGCTACTAAGATCCCTTAGGGGAACCAGCTGTGATTGTCTTCAAAGATTTGGCTTATGTTATCAATCCTTTTTTCGCTTGAAATACAGGAGAAACTGGGTTAATCTCCCCTTCTTGTTTCGGCTTTGTCGCTAAATTCAATAGAATATTCATGATTTAGCTTTTCTAGCAGTCAAAGATCTTCGAAAGTGTCTTGTTCGCATAAACAAGCTTCCCAGAGCTGCTAATAAGTGCAACTCCCTCTGGCATCACATTTAAAATATCTTAATACATCTTCTTAATGTGATTACTCTTATCCTTTTCGTAATCGGGAGAAGTATTCGTCCCTCCTGCTCCTTCTTAGCGTTCCAGCTATTTAGGCAATGTTTAACTGTGGTGAAATGTATTATTGTGATTCATTTCTTCTGCAGTAATGTTAGTTCCTCGAAAAACTTCTTCTTGAATAAGACTTTTCAAGCTAGAACGAAGTAACTTTTTGTCAGACTAATTCTTTAGATTCTCGAATTAGCAAGAAGAAGCGATGAAGGGAGCTAGAATATGCATTCTCATCGGAAAATGCTAGCAAAATAAGCTTGCAGATAAGATGATTTATATTATAATACTTTCAATTTCTACTGAATTAGAATAACAGAAAGCGCTAATTTTATCTTCGTTTAAGTGAAAGAACAGTTGAGATCTCACTAGTGCCCATGCCAAGAGCATTCCAAGGAGTAAAATACTATAAAATCTTCTGAAATTAGCAGCGGCTAGTTTATACACAATTATCAACTACTCGTAGATAAAAAACACTAAGAAAATCTGTCTAATATCGGCAATAATTCTCACGATTTCGATCAACGCAATATAACACAGTGAACTCGATATGATTAGCACCTTCATGCATGTTAGATCACTGATTTTACTCTCTGTTTGTTCCCTTTGTTTTTGCTTTATCCAACTGTCAAATCCATGATCAAGTTATTACGGAATCTAGATCATATGCGCAGATTTAGGCATAAACGGAGTATGACCTTCTTCAGTTTATTAAGGTTGTTATTTTCCTTGTATTTTGGATTTCTACGTTTTTGCTAAAACAGCGTCTGATGCAATTTTCTTGTTGTCCCTTGAAAGAAGCAAGACAGTTATAAGACTAATCATGCCCATTAGAATTATGAAACACGCACAGAATATAACCTCAGTTGAGTTGAATGTACTCGGATGGTTGAAGACAAAATATTTAATCAGCATAAAGACTCCCAAAAGAATGAGAGATATGTAATTCACGCAGAATTCCTTCCTGAGAATTTCTTTTCGTGTTAGAATTAAGCGATTGGCTGCTGCTTTGAACAGGTTAGATACATCATCGTTTTGATTTTTTTTAGGAAAGTTATAGAGTCTTTGTTCGGATAAAGATTAGAGTTGTTTTTTGGGGATATTCAAGGTAGATTTGTTATTGGATTCTTCCGCAATCGGTAGGTTTTCTTTTTTGTTTTAGGATTTAACATTGTTAGATGCTGAATTAGAGTTAGTACCAACAGGTTAAGGAGGATGCTCACAAGGAGTTGATATTGATAAAGATGATTCCGCAACTGGTAGTTAAGAGGAAATGATTGAGCTGTTTCCACTCCAAATCTATTCAGGAAGCTACTCCTATGGTAAAATAGAATTGCCTTTGTCTGTTTTTGTATCTGGTTTATCTTATTTAACTAGCGGATGGAATTTAGAAGGGCTGAGCTGTCTGTGGATAGACTTGGAGGATATGTGCTTTTGAGATGAAATGTAGCTGCTGTGGTTATTATTTTATTCGCTAGGTTCTAAATCATCTTATTCTTAATCTTCATCGCTGCTGTTATTGAAAAACTCATTGAGTACTTGCTTGCTGGTGCTGTAGTGAGAAGCGTTCTGCTTCTTCATCGCTCAAGAGAGTTTAACGCACAGAAACACACGCACACACGCAGAAGTTTTAAAATCTTTTTTTTTCTTCTTGAGTTTGAAAATGGACACACAAGCACAACAGATACTCTTGATGGCAGTACTGCCTTCGTGTTCTGTTTTCTGTTTAATTATTGATTTTTAGTCTTACTCCCAGCAGACGATCGTAATAGGCCATGCACTCGAACGATTCCGATTCCTCCCCTCTTCTTTTGCCAATATATTTTGGCTAATTTAATTACTGAGATTTATTTGAAGTGCCTTTGTGATCATTTTGAAATAAATGACAATTTTTTTTGGAAATACTTGTTTTCTTTGTCTTTGCTTGTTTCTGCTTATTGTTGTAGAAAATTTTCCTAAATTTAGGCATCTTGAACTCATTAACAAAAGATGTTATGAAAACTAATTATTTTTTGAATTAACAATATGTAAATTGTTTTAGCAGCGCCATCCTACACCTTAGATAATTCATTTTAACAATTACTTCCTTGAATTTATTATTTTTCTAGTTTATTTAACTTAATTAACCTTTCTTTTTCAATTTTCGGTATCTTTTTTTAGCCTCTCAGATATTCCACACTGAACTAGACCAATTAATTACAAAACTCAATAAACCCAATCACTTTTTAATCATCCGATTCATCTTCTTAAGATTATAATTTACTGATCTCTCCCCCTCTTTCATTATAATCAATTAATTTAATTATTTTGTTTATTCACTGACAGAAAAAAAAGAAAAAAAAGAAATCAATTAATTTTTTTTATGAATTATATTGCTAAAATCCCCTTCTCTCCCCAATTTAAAGTTCATAACCCTCAAGGTATCTAGCTTAAAGGAACAGCTGTTGTTGGACTTTTAATTTTATATGTCATCATCAAAGAGCTCTTAGAATTGGAAGATTTCAGCTTGCCGCTTGGAGAACTTATTGAAGTAGGAGCATGCTATGATATTAAATTCGCTAGGTGAAGTCTCTTTTACTTTGAAGAATTTGGGACCAAAAGTGAATCTTACAAGCTAGTCTAGACTTACAATTAGTATTTTTGTTACTACGCATCTAGCGGTTACTAAGAAATATCCAAATTCGAAATTTAATATTATTTTGGAGGAAGCATCTAGACAGATTATGAAAGTGCTAAAGTAGTTGTCGATCTCCTAGCTAGCATGTCATTATGCAATGGGACATTAAACGTACTTGGGGAAGTATTGATAACTGGTCGAGATGATGACATTGGTCTCTAACCATTTCGAATATTGTTGTTAAATACAGAAGTTTATGTTTTCGTAGGATTTGCTGCAAAACTTGTTTCTTGCACGTTTTATGATGAAATAACTGTATTTTAAGAAGAATAAACGCCCCCTTTGGTGATGTACTTTGCACTTTTCCTTGGAATAGTATTCATCGATCCATTGTAAGTTGCGATTCTGTCTTTATTGTTTTATTCAATTTTTTCTTCTAATTCTTTGATCTTATCATCTTTGTTTTTTGACTCTTTCATTGTCTTCATTCTCTCTTATCGGGATCTTTAGACATCACGTCGGAGAATCTCATTTTAGTACTCCATGATTGCCATTGTTTTTTTCAATGTCAGGACTTATTCCTTCATGTTATCGGTTTACGATTGCATCTCCTTTTTGTCTCTGTAGAGCTATTCGTTGGAAGAATTGTTTTCGTTAATTCGCTGGATTTCTTTTTCATATTTCTCAATCAAGCAAGCTGTTTTCATGTTTTAGAAGGCTCTAAGTAACTTAAACGCTGAGAGAAGTTTGTAGACTTCTTTATTTTGAACTTCGATTCGCTCGAAAACATCTGCAGGAAGCAAATCACCGATGTCATTCCCGATTATCTTCTGAGTGAGTTATTCTTCACCAGAAGTTTAGGAAGTTTAAGTTACTTGCTGGTTTGATTGCTGCGATATTTGAAGGGATTGTTATTGCTGTTGTTGTTGTTACTGTTGGAACTGCACTTGTTAAGTCGGTTTCTTTACTTTTTCTTATTCTTCTTATCTTTATTGCAAGGTTGACTACCAAATTCCATCGATTACATGCAAAGCCTAACTTGATCCACCATGGTCCTCTAATGCCTTCGAAATATGCTCCTTTAAGAGTTTAAAATTATGGTCTTTAATCCCTTCAACCATGTTAAACACCTCCAGCTTTTCGCCTTTTCTGAAATCATAAAATCTGCTTAAGGTATTTTCATTCACAAGTACATTTTCTCTTAATTTATCAGCAAAATTTTTAGCAATTTCCTTTTGAATCTTCGCCTAGTCAATTTAACGCATATTTGCAGTGTAATCAGCTTTCTTTTAGAGATGCTAGATCTCTTATATGAGATCGTTGCTCCTCGATGCTACTTATGATTCTACTATGTTCTGCATATTACTTTCTAAGAATTCAACTTTTCTTTAGAGCAATCTGTTCCATTTTTTTTAATACACAACATCTTTCTGCAAAATATCACATTTCTACTAGATTGCGTGTGTTGCTCGCGCATATTTCAAATCGATGAGATCAATAAGGTCAAGATTGATTGCGTGCAAATGCTTAGTGAGATCTTCTTTCGCTATGACAAGGGCTTCACTTTTGTTCAAAGATTTCACTTCCGTAGAGTCGAAAAATACTTTGGTTGTGAAGTTCTAAAGAATTGAAAGCGTGTCAAGTACTTCTAAACTCCCTGTAGCGAATGCCTTATTCAACCCTGCTGGATCATATTTAGCGATGCTATTCGATTGAAAACCCATTTATGATAAACCTACTGTGTCAGACAGTTACTTAAAAATGGCAAAAAAATTTGTAATTTCAGCATAAGACAAAATTGATTTTCTAGTTATTTTGAATGATATTTTACTTTCTAACGAGAGATAGTGATCCATTTAGACATGAGCTAGTTTTCTTGGTAGTAGAAATTGATTGCTTCTTCATACATTAGGCTTTGAACTGAGAACGCTCCAATTGACAAGCTTAACATTATCTAAAAAATAAAAATAAAATTATATATTGTAAATAAATATTTGCTTAATATTATCTATTTTTTTACTTCTTCTTCAGCAGGTGTCTATGGTATTTCCTGCTGTGATTACTGTGTTCCTTTGGTATTTACTTCAATCACAGATGTCTACTATTTTTGAGTAGTATTTTTTTATCTTTTAGCCTCTACTTTTTCTTTCGATAATCTGAAGATTTCCTTCAATGGATCTTAATTCTCCGGAAGTGCCTCAAACGGCAGCATATTCAACTTCCTTGAAAGATACAATTCTCTAAAAATGAAGTATCTCACTTAAATATTAATGATCTTTGTGCATATTCTCTCATATTTGATAGGATCTTCCAATTCAAATACAAAATTATTTCTTAAGAAATTCGCTACAACTAAATCCTGAGCCCCCTTGGTAACTGACAACTCAATAACTCTTGATTAAGCCATACCAATAAGTCCTTTGTCTAGAATCGAGCTGAATCTCATGAATTAACTGAAATAATATCTGCAAGGATTCAATGTGGAGACAGTGGAGTGTAAATGCTCTTCAACTTTCGGTCTTGTATCCCAAAATATGACTCTGATAAAGTTCATCAAAGGAGAAGAAGAATTGTAGACTTTGAGATCAGGTGATTATGTGAAATCTGCTGATGTGTCCTAGATATTATGGTTGTCTGCTAGGAGTATTTATCCATCTTGATATTAGGCAAGATTAGCAATTTACGGGAAGTTTAGCTCGATGATCATTTATCTGAGTCTGAACATGAATTCAAAGTCATTTTTATCTCTAGAAATATTCAACTGCGATATCAGCATGAGTAACACTGATAAATAATGCCTATTTTAATATTTCTCTAAGTATCCCATGATAGCTTCATTGGAATCTGCGATTTTCGGGTTATTTCTAATAACTTGTATGCTTTTTTCAATGGTTTCAAGTTAAGTCTTAAGAATCTCCATGTCCCTTCTTAATCTTAATTCATTTCGTTTAAATACAGGAATGGCTTTTTTGTTAGCTTGGGTTAGCTCTTTTAAGGATTTCCCTTTTGAGTTAAGATTATTAGTGATTGGTTCAGGGATTGTAATTTTGCCATTCTGTAGATCTGGTAATCCTTGAAGAGATCCAGGTATACTTGGCTATTATTGATCATCTCCAGTGACATTGATTCGGCATTTGTCAAATCCAAGTTACCCATGGCTAAAGAACAGCATATCCATCATATCAGCTTGAATAGAATGCTCGAATGTGCACAAGGATAAAATATTCACGACATTTCCTAGAATCTTCCACAAAACGAAGAGTTGCGTTTTCCTTAGATACAGTAAATGGGAATGCTCGAGAAACTCTCTTTTTCTGAAGCCCTTGAGTGTTGCGCTACCTTTATTGACTTGAATATTCTTATTAGGTTGGATTAAAGAGATATCCTTATCTAATTTTGACTCTTAAGCTTTAAGCCAATCTTTACCACCAGAAGCTTAAGATTTTTCCATTTTCTTCCCCTCGTCAGTTTCATATTCTTCTTCGTCTTCATCGCCGTTTTCTTTAACCTAAAAGATAGGCAAGAAATCAGAAAACATTACAAAAAAGAACAGATTGTTTTTAGATTATATTTTTGTAAAAAAAACTTTTATTTGAATTTACTTTGTTCATTCCATATCTCTCCATGACTCCTTCGAAATCATCATGAGTCATGCTTAAAATTTATTCTACTGATGGCATCCTGAATATCTTCACAGCACACCCTGTGTCACAAAATTGGATTCAAAAACAATTTAAAAACAAAGCAATAATTATGCTAAAAATAAACTTATTAGTTTGAAATATCATAATAAAAGAACTCGTATTTTTTATTTTATTATTTTACCTAAACTGTCAAAGAAAACTTCTCCTTTAGAATCCAGTTATTCTTCGATTTAAACATCACTACTGAGTTATGATTTTTAATCAATTATCTCCTTGCATGGCGCCATCGGAGTGAACTTGAAAATCGTTTCTTCGAAAGGTAATTTCTTGGAAAATTTTTCAATTTAATTTCTATGCAAGAGAGTTTATATTTTCATCGCCTCAAATTGTACTTCTCTTTTCAGTCTCTTACAGAATACTAACACCATGTAATTTTTCCCTCCTTCTGCTTATTCTCTCTTCATTTTTCCAGCCTTTTCCCTATTCAGTTCTTAAGTTCTGATAAACTACACTGTTTCTGATGAAACTTGCTTTTTTTTATCAAAAATATTCCTGAAGAATTCTGGCCCTGATTACTTTAATTTCTTGTTGTATTCCTTAGGCATATCGTTTAACACAGCTTAGAAGTAAATATTGTTTATCGCTACATAATTCTATGTCAATTAGCTGCATAAAATAAGGCTATAAAGTGTCTGCGTCATGCTAACTAATCCCACTGGTTTTGTCATCAAAACAACCCAATTATCAACAGCTAAAATTTCCTTCGCGATCTTCACAGCATCTAAATCCAATAGCAGTTTCAAGTAGTTCCTCCGTTACTTGTCGCTGACTATCGCAGTCACATCAATATTGCTTTCAAATTTAGCAGCAAAATCTTCACTTATTCTATTGACTTACAATTTGTATGTTTCAAGTAAAGTACTCAGTCCGAACATAAAATTATTCAGTTTTCTTCTTACTTTCATGAATTCAAGCATGCTGAATGCATCAAAATTCAATTTATCTCTCTCTACCTTTGTGAGTCTATCCTCGACATACGTCTAGACTGCATTTTCAATCATATCGAAATTCTCCGCTCGATCTAGAATCGCTTCTTTTTCTAAAAATCTAAACTCCTAGAAGTCAACGCTAAGATTAGATCCATCGCTATCGTGGACTATTTTCTTAGTAGACTCCAAAAGCAACTTGAAATATTCGTTTTCACATTTCAAAACCTCATTGATATTGTAAGTAGGATCGTTAAATCCAGATGGAATAAGTTTAGCAAATTGTGTTCTGCTGGACTCAATGTTCACTACTAATTTAGCCATTCCACTCATGAAATAATTAAATTTACGACCCATCACGGGTACCCTACAAAAATTAAATAACAATTAGAATTATCATCCTTCTCAAACAATTCTTATATTTTAGTTTTTTTACTTAAGGATGGCATAGAACTCAGTGAGTTTATCTCCCGATTCAAAATAAAGATTGTTTTTGATGATCGCTAGTTTATCTTCTTCAGTGTTGAGATCTGTGAGTAATTCATTGATTATCTCATTAAAGTTATGCAGACTCTGAATTTCAAAGTGATAGCACTGAAAAATATCATTCTCAAAGAGATTAATTCTCGGTCTTCTTGCCATGATATTAGCAATGATTTTAGCTAATTAGTTTCGAAGATCAGGATAATATGTATTCTTCAGTAACTCACTTAGATTCTACAGCAATTTGACTTTATTTAGATAATATTACGCTTCTAAACTGAGAACACTGTCAATCAGTGCTTCCCTATCGTAATTATCCTTAAAAAGTCCTTTATCCTTCTCTTTTGCAGACATATCATGTTTGATTCGAAAATGAAAGTAAAATGAACAAATCTCAGCGATTTTCCCAAGAATTATATGAAAATCATGAATCGCAGCATCAAAGATGATTTTCATGTCATTATGATCTCGAATTGTAATGATGTTGTCTTCCATAGAGATTGTTTCTTCCTCGTACAGGGATTCAGGCTCACCGAGGGATTAAGTGCTGCTAGTTTTTTTGTTTTAACTTTCATTTTGATTTTTTTGTATCGAATCTCGTTTAGGTTACGTATTCTAGTCGTCTTTACTCTTCTTCGCTGATGTTCTTGCGTTCGATCCCTTGGTTTTATCTTCATTCAAAAAAGAATCAGAGTTAGTTTGAAGAGCAATAAATACACAAAAATAATTGTAAAATTAATTATGTTTTTTTTTCTTTCTTTACCTTTTGAAACCACGGCTTTTCCATCAATTTTAACATAATCCTCACTCGAAAATGGCACTTTCCCATTCTAAGATCTAAACTAAGTGATATTTCCAAATGATGCTACGGATGGATTTGTCAGAAAGAATTTATCGTCATGCATTTTAGCAGAAATCTTTTCTTATTGCTGATACAGGGGGAGTGTCGCATCAAAGTTCGACGAGTTATTTGTTTATGTGTGTTATGTAGCATTCGAAGAATGTGTGCTTTCGATAGATTACCCTATTAATAGCTCAACATAAGCAAGGTTTAAGTTCTTTTGCACACAGCGAAAGTAGTTCATGTATGAAATCAATTAAGATAGGGATTTACGAGATTTCATGAATAATAATTTCAAATATCTTGAGTAAAATTAATAGTAAATCTCCTCAAATTATTTCTTATTTAACCCAATGACTCTATCTTTCAGCATGCTTATGTCTTTCTGGAGTTTCTAGGAGATCATCGCGTCGTCAGTGTACAGCAGATATTTCAGCCAACCGTTAATCAATGTGTCCTCATACAATGACAAAACAGCATTCTGCTCTCGCTGCTCAGAATCCGTCTCAGATAATATTTACAATTTATCTATCCACGTCTTGCAACTTCGAACTTTAATTCCTTCTTGTTCTGTAGGCTCCTTCTCAATTGTCTTCATCAAGTCACTGGCTTTTTCTGCAAACTTTTTCCCTTGAGCTAATAATATTTTCCCAATTGCAAAAAAAAAGCAAAAAAAACAAGTTAAGGAATTTTGTATTTGACATCTACTGTTAATTAAAAACTACTTACATGGTGTTACATATGGCGATTTCAAATCATATGGATGGAATGTCAGAAATTATTCACTCTGATGCTTCACCACTGACTCGAATTTCTAATCGATCGCGAATAAAAGCAGACAACCATAATCTACATTAACATCTTCACTTATCCCAAAGAGTTATGCAGATTCACTGACATTCTTTTCTATGGAAATTTTATCATTTGCTATGTAATAATTTCTTCGAACACCGTAGAGTTTATTCAGTTCTCTTTGTGTTTCTTCAGCTTCATAGTTAAATTATGTTCTGTTTGACTGTTGTTAAGCAATCTTAGCGGATTTTAAAGTATGAAGGAGTTACACCTTTAAAGGGAGGAAATCATTTATCAATCTAACTTTTTTCACTTTTCTACTGCAGTAATGTTGATTTACGTAGTCATTGAAATACCGCTTAATGTGGGATTAATTTATGTAAGGGAAATTCTTCAATGCCTTAGCGAATGTCTTTTCGATTACAACATTCCCTCCGCAAACCACGGATAACTCAGGTAAATGTTATTTCTCATATTGTCTTTAGCTGCTGAAAAATTGCTCTGACTTCAAATTCCTGATAATATCTTCAACTTCCACTAAGGCTTCATCACATTTTTATAATTTCACTGAAATATTGCTGGATTCTTCTGAATAACCATCAATTTCGCATGAGAACAACTGAAAGTAATTTCGCTGCAGTTCCTTTCTGACGAAGGTTATCATGTCGTATCTGTGTTAATACCATTTCATAAGTGCATCTCGGATTTCGAAGTCTTTGTCATTCACCATAAGCACCTCTTTAAATCCATCTTCTAGGACATCTGGGTAGGATTTGAGATTTTTATCAGGAGTGTATTTCAGCTCGTGCATAAGTTTGTAAAGATGTTATGATCTCAGGAGTTCTTGAGTACTGTACTTATGATTGAAGAACGATTTCTTCGCTTTGAAGATAATATGCTTTACGTCAGAATCACTCCCGAAATGATTATTCGCGTATTGTACGTTATCTTTGTAAGTATCGCAAGATGCTTTGAGCTGCTCGCGCTGAAATCTGCCTTCCACATCACTTTCATGCAGAGCTTCTAGAAATTATTCTGCATATTTATCCGCTGAGAAAGCTACCTATCCACCTACTAATTTATTCAGCTTTGGACTCTGGAGAGATTCCTGATGACTTAGCATAGCTTTGAGGGAGAAACAAAATGGTGTATTTCAAAAAGGAATGTGTGTATTTTTGTTTTATGAATTAATAAATTACTAAAACAAAAAAACTTAAATGCAATTTTTTACTGTTTTGACTATTGTTCCTAATCGCTGGAGGAATAAAAATACCGTTGTCTTTTCTTTGACTTTTGAGAAAAGGGAAATTATTCAGTCATTTATGCTACTTCCATGATATAAAATGAAGCTTTCTGATAATACAAAATTCATCTAGTGATTTTTAAATGTCTTCAATTTTAGGAAGAAAAAAAATCGAACACAAAACAAATGCAGCTAATAACCCATGGCAAACCTCAATAATTTCTCTAAAATACATTCCTTCTTTCGTTTTTTATTGAAAAAATCCTTAAAATATGGTGTTCAAGTTAACTTTTTTATCTTAAAAATTATTGAAGATTTAGCTTATTTTTGATCTTAAAAATACAGTTTTCTCAATAGTTCAACTACCTTAACACAATTCAAATCCAAAAACGCATAAAAGATTGATGGTTGGTTAGTCGTCTCACTCACTCATTAATAATCTTAAGTTCATTTCTTTGCAGCTTAGACACTTTTGATGAAATCAGTCACTCTATCAGTGAATTCTTTCGGTTTATCAGCATGCAACCAATGTCCAGCACCTCTAATAAAATGAACATCCCGATCATATTCCATATTCGGAAATACATTAGTAAACTCTGCAATTTTAGACTAATTCACAAAATGACTTCTAGACCCACAAATTATCGAGCAAGGTCCTTTCCAATTACATCCTGAGATTTCAGTGGCTAAGTTCTCTTTATACCAATCTCTGATTGCCTTGAGGTTCATTCGCCATTTTAGTCTCTCAGGTTTGTTTTCATCTTCGACAATATTCATCAGCATAAAACCCTTATTCAAGAACAAAAATTCAAGATTCTTATTTGAAAAATGTTTATTAAGTAAAAAGAAAAATGATTGTTGTTGTTTTACAGCTACTGATTGATCATGGATGATCTTCCTGACTTCATTGTTCATGTCAAGTCTAGTTTTCTTATGGAAATCAATCGCAAGAAGGGAGTTTATCATATTCCACATTTCAAATACATCAGCTGATCTTTCAGACACAAGATTCCCAGGGGAAATATCACAAATTATGATTCCCTTCACTCTCTCTTCTAAGGAAGGACCATAGAATTACAACGCACTCATGATAGCCCTACCTCCCATGGAATGCCCCATTAAATACACATTTTGGAGATTCTTTTCTTCAAGAAAGTTGATAATATCCTCACCCATATCCTTCAAGGACATATCGTCTTTATGCTCACTATTTCCATGGTTGCGTAGGTCCATCGAGTAAGTATTCACTAAGCTACTAATTTATGGAGATCTTGTGATAGCCCTGAAGTTTGTGTGAGAACCAAAAAGCCCATGAAATACAACTAGATTATCAGTTGCAGGTTGTTAAGAAGAAGATGGTTGGAATTGAAAGTACAAATTAGCTGGGGAGCCTTCTAAAACAGTTCTGCTATGCTATGAAGTTGTGAATTAGGCATATTACTACCTAAGATAGCTAAGGAAATGTCTTTTAGATTAGTTCTTTAGTAGACCCAGCATAGTGTTTATTAGTAGATTAGTGTATATTTAGGTTTAATACTGAATAAAGAAACAATTCGCTTCCCAAATTTTAATAAAAATATTCCTTTGCACATTTCACGGGCCCCCATTTCACACTCTTTAAATCTTTTTTTGATTTGATTATTTTTTTCAAGGAGATTTCAAAGATTTAGCTTCAAACAATAGCTTGTGTATCTAAGCACATTTTAGAGTATTTTTGATTTAGATTGATATTATGATGCGACTCCTGATAATTATTTTAATCAGAATCAAATCTTATCAATCAAAAAAAAAAGACAAACCCAAAAGAAAGAAGGAATTGTAGCAACAACAGCAAAATGGCTTAACAAACAATAAACAGAAAAGAAGGATCTTCATTTAAGATTAGTGAGTTGGATGCAATCAAGCAGTTCAATAATCAGTAGGAGAGAGTTGCTAATAGCGTTGCACTCCTCACTTAGCTTCTTGTACCATATTCTAAAGCTCAGATTGAGCCTATTGAGTAAGGGTAGGTGTTCTTTATTGAAAAAGCACTAAAGTCCTTCGATGTCTATGTTTTTGTTGATTTCATGGAACGAGTTGAAATACAGAAACTTTAAGAACTAGTCATGAGTGTCTTCTATTGGTTTTAGTCATCACCATACAAAGAACTTTAAGACATTTTAATTTTCTACTTAAACGTATGTGAGAATAAATTAACAATACTTGAATATTTGGAAACAAAGTCAGCTAATAATAATACTATTAACAATATTTACTAACTCTTCTTTAGTGGGAATGATACGAAATACCCTCATAATCATCTTCATAGACATGGAACAGAGAGTCATTTATTAAGCCAGCAGGAGTCTAGGGACATGGAATCAGAAGGCAGCACTGAATTTATGCGTTTTAAGCTTGTTTATCATATTTGATGATATTAATGGAAAAAATTCTTGTTTTTACTTACCAAATAATTATTGTGACCATAATGAATAATAAAAATATTAAAATATTTTCTTAGTTTGAATACCTACCCTAACAATAAACAATTAATAAGCCTTTATAGCTCAGTTGGGAGAGCGTACGACTGAAGATCGTACGGTCCTTGGTTCAATCCCGAGTGAAGGCATTTTTTATTTCTTTCTCTATTTCTTTTTTTTCTTCTTTTTCTGTTTCAAGAGTTTACAGAGATATTTTCAAATTCAATGAGTTTTTTGATGAATACACAGACATTGATGTTAACAATGATTCTTTGTGGTAGCTGACAAACAACCCTTGTAAATTGCTCTAAAAATAGATTAATGATAAAAATTTAAATAGACACACACACACACTTTAAAGCTTAATGTTACTTTTAGCTTCTCCAAATAATTCTTATTAGACACAAGTTATTATTAAATCTTTATCAAATAGGCAAATTTAATTTTTTTCTATTCAAAAATCGCAACAATTTTTTTCTGTTAAAAACCACATCAATTATTTTCTATTCAAAAACTGAATTAATTTTACTGGCTGTAATGCATGTAACTAATCAGTGAAATAACTAAATAATAACCAATTGTTTTTCTCAAAGATACTATCTATTAAACATGCGTGCTTTCCGCAGAATGGTTCATTCTTAGACTAAAAAAGTAGTCGACAAAACATCTGATGATTACATCCCAACAACAACAGAAATGTGAAAATTCTAGTTGAGATTCTTGAAGATCAATTAGGGCAGCATTTTATTTTTTAATCTCTATGGCATAGTCAACACTTTGATTGCCTAACGTTCACCGTTTGTCATCCTAAACATTGCAACTGCACTTGAAGAAAACAACAAAGAACAAATTAGAAATCTGATCCTTGAATTCAAAGGCAGTGAGATTCTCAAAATATGTTTTATCTACTTTACTAATAAATTCCATTAAACTCTGTTTTCGTCAAATGGATTCATCTATTCAGAAGCAAATCATGGAACATTTATTCAGTTTAGACATAAAATACTTCGAGGATCACAAAGTCTCTGCGATTTCCTAAGTTGTCGCAAATGGAGCATCATATATCTCCTCGCAACTATCCTCTGGATAAATTACTCAGCAAATTAATACCTACATTTAAAGAATTGGAAGCATTTATTTCATTTTCAAATAAAGTTAAAATCTGCTGAAAACGATGGTAATATCTGGGTTTATTTTTGCAGGTATTAATATCTATATTGGAAGAAAGAAGAAACAAAACCAACAAAAATTAGACAAAGGAGAAGAATATAAGTTCTTTGCTCTAGATGATATTCTTTCGAACATCTAGATTATTAAGTCATTTGGGTCAGAAAAGAAGGAAATCAAGTAACTGCAAAGTATCATTGAGTCTAATAAATCATAGGTAATGATGAGCTAACAATATGCTTTGATTTCATAAATCTTCAACAACACTACTGATTCCATTCAAAAATTATTAGTAATTCTCCAAGCATCGTGTGGTTTCTTGAATTTATCATCGGAGATGGTCTTGCTGTCTAAATCATTTACACAGCTCTTAAATGAAGTATTCAGCATCCAAAGCCTGTGTACTTCAATTTTGCTATATGCCTTCGATACATAGCAAGATTATTATCTAAGTGGAAAATAATCTCTAGGTAAG
>Ga0302271_10000637_pt1 | contig 34801 bp, 28 predicted proteins | sample III_Bog_N1_1_FD_198767 | JGI IMG/M metagenome (GOLD analysis project Ga0302271, IMG submission 198767) | Peat permafrost microbial communities from Stordalen Mire near Abisko, Sweden - III_Bog_N1_1 | ecosystem: Environmental > Terrestrial > Soil > Wetlands > Peat | place: Sweden: Abisko... | reverse complement strand
CAACCCCAACCCCAACCCCATGCTCCCAATAGATTACTACTAGCTTCTTCAAATAATTTTTATCTTAAATCCAAAATTAAATGCATTTCTGGCTCCTCATAATACTTAATTTTCTAATAAAAACAACAAAATCAATAACTTTTTGGAATTCATTTTTAAATAAGAGTAATTGCAAAACTATTATTACATATTGAGGATTTACACCAATTTTGTTTTTGGGAGATAGAGATCAATGATTCAGTTAAATTCACTACTTTCATGAGAAATAGCATGGCAGACACCCAAATATCCAGAAATAATGCTATTTAAAAGAATGAAAGCAGGTAAAATTACTTTTTTGGATTGCCCTTTTGACATTTTTCCCAACAACTTCTTCTTGATATTTTTTCCCTCTGCATTTTTTGCATTTTCAATAAACCTTCAATTCACCAGGATCTCCATAGTCCAATTGATAAGCAACCCAAATCAATATACTAATAACACAAATCCTTTTCACTGAAAAGTTCCGAAAAATGAAGATAACTTTTTCCCTTGGGTCATCTCGACAAATGACATTTTTGTTCCAAGTTTGCTTCGTTCTAGAATACTATTGCCATTTCCAGCAATTGAATTATCTGCACCTGAGCTGAAAGCTTACTTCCTGCTGAATCCTTCTTCGGAATAGCCAGGCTGAAGCATAAATGTCTTGACCCTTGGAGGAGCAGATGGCAAAGAGTATATTTCAGTAGGTTACTTTGAAGGAGTTATCTCCTATTTAGTAAAAGAATCTGTTGCTTTAGTTAAATACTTTGAGCTGATTTGGCTGCTCAGCCATTAGGAGTTAGAAGAAGCAAGGGAATTATTATAATTCTTCGAATTCATTGTATTTGAATCTCTTCTGCAAGTTGAAGAAGAACCTGTCTAAGGGTAGTTGATTTATTGACTGACTTACAATGGAGCAGGTGGAGCAGTAGTCTGTAAGCTGTTGCTGTTGGTATTACTCCTGAAGAATTAAACACAAAAAATAATCAGAAAATGAATAAAAATTACACATCTCCCCTGGTTAAATATCTTCAAAATCAGCTGAACTTATATCAATAAATCTAAGGATCCTTACTTCTTTCCAAAGAACGAAGGCTCATACATAGAAGCTGAATGGTGGTAATAGGCCATACCATTATTACTTTGATTGTCCTTTCTATCGATACCAGTAAGAAGTTACTATGTTTCTGAGCTGTTATTACTCGCTGTTGGGTTGTTATGACTCCCCTGATTGGATGCATTCAATGGAAGATACTTAGATCCTTGGAAAAGATTAGCTGCAGCTTCACCATCCACTGAGTAGCTAGAATAACAAGGGAGTCGACTATCACTGAGAGATTTAGATTTATCAAGAGTCTCAGCGGAGATAAACTGTTCTTCTCCTTCTTTCAGACATATTTTGGCTGTTTTCATCTTTTGTATTTTGTTAATAATAAGCTGCTTTACATCTCTATCGTCTGATTCTCCACTTGGATTCATATGATAGGGGGTAGAATTCTTGTTCGGTGATGACTATTGCTGTAACTATTAGCTGTGCAGGACATAGGGATATTATCCTTGGGAATACTGTAAGCCGTTTTATGTCGAATTGGAATTGGAATTAGCCCTATGAAGACTTTAGCTTGATTAGCGTCTATTACTGCTTGTGATTTCAGCGATATTAGAAGAATTATTTATGGCTGTGGTGGTATTGGAAACATTCATGACTGCTGAGCTGAAATGATGATGCTAGATGTTCTTGGAGTTATTAGTTAAAGTCGGATCGCAATGATGCTGATTATTAGAAGGAGTCACATCAGTGGAAGGCTAGCTACGAGAAGAAGAAGATATCTTGCTGCTGAGGTCAGTAGGATTGTTTACATTGGAGTAGCCGTTCTTGATCTTACTCCATGAGTAATATTACTACTATTGCAATTAGGGCTGTGCTGATTACAGCTGCTGCTATTGTTGCAGTTAATTGCCCCGTATATTCTGTGGTTAGTTTGATTACTACTAATTAGCGTTGATCCCGCTAGTTGTGATATTACTACTGCTACTGCTGTAGTTATTATTGCCGCTATGCTAATATCGATGCGTGGACTAAGAATTCACAGCGTTGCTAGCAGTAATAGTGTACTAATTGATGATTTTTTATTATGATGAGGTAGAGTTTGCTTGGATGCTTGCTGCTGTCTTTGTTTTGGCAGGAATTGTCTCTTGGATTTACAGTAACTGATTGTTGTTTGTATTCTGAGTTGATAATATCCTTAGCTTTTGCTCTTATGTTTGTTGCTGTTGTGGAGCGTGCTGTGAGAAGGAAGAATGAACCCTCTGCTAGAATAGCTGTAGTGCAGGTGATTGAATACTATTACTAGCCAACTCATGCTCTGATTCTTAGGAATTTTTGGGTAATTATTACTACGACTATTACTGCTTTTATTGTGACTGTTGCAGCTACTAAGGTAAATTCTACATAGTCTAATTGTAAAAACTAACTATGTTATTGGTGCTATTACAGGGCATTTTTTCAGAGCTGCTGTAATAACTAAGATTATTTTTACTGTTCTATTAATCTTCAGGTCCTCTGGAGTTACTACAGTGATTGATGATACCTTCAGCAGCGTTATTAAGTCTACTTAATGATATGTCGGTAGTATCTTCTGAAGGATATTATTATTATTACCATTATGATATCTATTACTACTACTATTACAATATCATTTACATGCTGTTTCTACTCGATTTATTCAACAGCTATGCCTCCGGTGATGATTAATCTTTCTGTGACTTAACGATTGTCTTATTGTACAATGGTAGCTACTCCATTTAGAATGAATTAATCAAATTTTGCTGTGATTTAAAGCTTAAATCCCTGGTGGATTATGCAGTCGATGCAAGAAATATTCTCGAAGATTGTTTTTACTCTGATAGACAGCATCCTGCTAGCTATTACGAACTAATCCGAGCTGATCCTTTCTTGCCTGCACTCATTGATCGAGCTGATTGTTGATGATTCTCCAATAGTTATTGTTTTTCTTTGAGTTAAGCTGAATTATCTTCTTGTTATTATTGCTATGTTGGTTAGTAATAAGTGTGATTAGAATGATTCATTGTTGCTCCTCCACTTGCTTTGACTAGTTCTAGATTAATCTTAGAAAGAGGCACTGATTTCTTTATTAGACTCTTTTGCTTTTGTGCAGAATGCCATGTCTATTGTTAGGATTGTTGATCTAATCCAAGAACAGAAGATTAAGGAGGAGGATCAAATGGCTGAATTGACCCTGTTGTTGCAGGGATTTATTATGAAGAAACATTTGCGTTTCCTAACCACTTCGATCCACTTCCACTAATGTTAGAGTTGCTAGCATTGTTGTTGTTCCTGGATGAATTGAGAAATTCACTGATAGGGGAAATCAAAAAACAAAACAAAACTATTGATAACAATCAATGAACATGAAATAACACCTTTTTCTTTAAATTTACCGATTGATCAGTGGAGATGAAGGGTTATTTTGTGACTGTTGCTGCTAGCGAGTTGGGGAAAAGTTATGCTGATTTGCTTATACATTATGAAACAAACCAGCCGTCTTGAGCGGTGCAGCTGCTATTCCCGAATTACTGACATTGCTGTTATTATTACCCTGCAGATTAGCAATTTCATAACTACTTGAATGCTATGAGTGTGCATGCTATCTAAAAGAAGCGTCTTTGGAATTGCTGCGGGTATCGAAGTTATGCTACTTCTTGATGATACTCCAAGTGGACTCCAATGATGAGATATTACTGGTTTGCTCAACTTCTCGTTCTTTGCTGGTACTTCTCCCGGGGATATGAATGCTACTCTTACCTGTTCTACCTTGACGATCCTAGGAATCGATGGAGATTTCTTAGTGCACTGTTAAGGATTTTATGCGCTGAATCATGCGCTCTTGCTGTAAATCCTTCAGGTAGATTAACTGAGAAGAGCTAGTATGGCTGTTTGAAGGCGTGTTATTATTGTTATTCTGATTTGAAGGGAGAACTTGGTTAGGCTGCTGTTACAGTTGTTGTTGTTGGTGTTGATATCCTCCAGAGTTATTCAATTCTATAATATCAATGGAAGCCTTACGGATTCGATGTTGTTGTTGTTGCTGCTGCTATTGTGACTGCTGTTACTTCTGCCATCTGTTCCTAGGTATGGCTTCATCGGATCCGACTAATGCAGCAATTTTAGCAGCACTTTTCCAAGGTAAACTACTGACTGTCTCAGGGTTATTTTAAAGCTAATCTTAGGAGATGTTCTAAGAAGCGCATCCTTCTAGCTAGCTCGTGTGGGTGGCATTATTCCACTATATGTTGGTTTTTTAACCTGGTTGTTATTGCTACTGTTACTACTACTACTACCATTTGGCTTATTATTGCAGTTACTGGTATTGTCTGTATTGTTGAGCTTGCAGGATTTGTAGTTGCTGCTAGCTGCGTTAAAGCGAGATAATATCTTCCTCAGCCAAGCCACTTCGAATAAACTTGCTGCCTCCTCCAGCAGTTTCAGCTAGTTTCATTGACACGTCAGTTGAAGTCAGCAAAGGGTGTAGGAAGGAATGGATTTGATAAAGGGAATTGAAAAGAAAAATATTATTATTAATTTGCTCTTGATATTGATATTTCACTTACCTTCATTCATTTCCACAAGCAAAGAAGGTAGAGAGACAATCTTCGTCTTCTTTTCTTTTTGTTAATTCTGTTGTTTATTATCCACTCAAATTTTGGGGGGAGTTTATGAGTATTTTAACTCCCCCCTAGAGACTAGAGGTGCTAGGGGATATTCAAATTCAACGAATTAATTAATTTAGATCGATTATTCAGTTGTTCTTTGTTATTGTTAGATGATAATTGGTTAAAGAACTTATTTATCGAAAAATAACCATACAAATAATAACAATTTTTAGTTTATTCTTGATGTCTATTTTGATTTTCAGAGTCCATCTCCCACGTTGCTTGTGTTTATCTAATTAATTTTGCGATTTCTACATTCTTATCAAAGTTATCTTTTAAAAATATGTACTTATAAATGTTAAATATTTCGTCAATTATCTGCAATAATTACTAAGTTAAATGTGATTATCTAAACATTGATTATTTTACTTCTGATAAGGCTAACTTATTCTTTAGTTCCCTTTAAGTTTTTGTTATTAAAAAATAAAATAACTTTCTTTAAATGCATTTGAAAAATTAACAAGTAAAATCAAAATCTTATTATTTTTATTTAACAGAATAGCTTAGTTTCTTCTTCTTTTGGATGTTTCATTTCAATCCCAATAATTGAATTTACATATTAATTATTGCAATTTGTATATTTGTGCCATACAGGAAATGCTTTCAAATTCACCTTATCTTCAGCCTCAATACTATCAGTAGGAATAGTAGCAATATTTTCATGCCAAACCTTATGCAAGAGGGTACGAAATACCTTCATCGTATCCTCCTTCTTATCATCCTGGATTTTCAAATGCGACTCCGTTACCACAAGCTTAACAAAGATCATTTGCTGGATATTCTACAGCTTCTTCTCGAGGAGACACATTCACTCCATTTAGCAACCAAAACACTGTACCTATCAGAGAAGAGCGGTTTTTTCAAGGAAGTCAATACTCTAGAGGATCTCCTATGGTGTGCTAGGAAGTGAGTACCTCTGAGTGGTATCCAGCAGGTAGAAGAGAAATCATAATTGAAAATAATACCATTCCAATTTCTGTTTCAAATAATTTTTAATCTGAAAGAGTCCTTATTGAAAGACCTCTCACATACATCTCTCAAGAACGCTTTGTTCCTTCTGCTGGTATACCTCCTCCACCTCCAATGGTACCTTCTCAGAGAATTCTGACACCTTCTGTGCCTGTAGTTTCATGGCATCCGTTTAATGTTTCCAAACTAGAGTTAAATTCGCAATAAAAAGAGCAAAAATAATAGAAATAAAAGCAAGAAAAATCTGTAGAAAAAATTGAAGAAAATGAAGATGAATCAACTAATAAAGTCATTTCTAGCTAGAACATTTCAAAAAACAACCTTAGCAGCAAGAGCAATAGCAGTAATCAACTCAAGTCTACTTCGGAATTACACTCCTCTCATTATTACATCAACGACAATAATAGCAATTATGACACAGACAACGATGATTCTGAAGAAGAAAACTCTAGGAAACATCGATTCGAAGAGTTATTTCACTTTGAGCGCATAAACTCGAAACACGAGAATCTTTTCTAAAAAGAATTCAAAAAAGATCACAAAATGAAAGATGTCTTCAAGCAATAAGGTGATACTGCCTAATTCGATCTAGGCAACAATAAAAATCAAATCATTCCCTCCAGAATATGGCGGAATATAGACAATCAAGGATAAAATAGCCTCAATAGGGACGATCAGTCCGAAAACAACAATGTTTATTTGGATTCCTATGAAGAATATGAAACTACAACAACTACAACATAACGAAATCAACTCTGGGCTGTGCGATACAATAAAATCAATGAAGCTGATTATTTAGTTTCTACATCGCACAATATGTTCGCTAGAAAAAGCAATTATCTTCGATTAGGCTTGTTCTACAAGCAGGCATTTATCAAATATTAATTCGACAAGAAAAAGGACATATGCTACTATATGTATTCGTATGATGAATATTCAGTGAAGAAGAAGTAATCGGAAATAGATTAAGAAGCAGAACAATAGGAACTGCATATTCCTTCACTTTCTTAATTTGAGGATCACACTGTAACCTCATTTGATGATCCAACTAGCATTAACGACTTTAATGATAAACCACACCCTTTTTCATCTAATTCATCGAAAATAGCTCTTCCACAATAATAATAGAGTTCTAAACCGAATTTAGGTACAAATAAATCGATTGTGTGGACTCTAGCGAGCAAATAGAATGTGTTGAATCAGTCGAGCAGTCAGCTGAGTAATCCCCTGAAATCAAAGGTTATTACAATGACAACGCTGAATAAATCCTTGACAATAAAAACCAAAGTCTAAGATCAAATAGATTTCACCAAATCTTCCTTCATGCGTAAGAAACAGAGGCAAATATACAAGAAAATTAGCTTTTTTATATATATTTTGACTGAAAATATTAAACTATTTGATATTTCTTAGGTGATTACGAGAACACTTACTCGCAGAATCAATCGGTTATTGCTGAGGAAAATGAATCGAAACTCTTAAATAAAAGTTTAAACTCCAGCAGCGAGCAACAAATTGACATATCAAGAAACTCCGAAAACTACTTGAAACTCTTCAAGAGCAAGCCCGCAATGCAGCGAAAAAACGTGATTGAGAAAAAGCAAGACGATTTGTCTAAAATAAAATCGCGTCACAATAAATTCGAACTTTGGGAGAAGAACGCCGTCAGTGAAGATGCATTCCTCGATTAAGTACGCGATTCAACGATCTAAGCAGTCAGAAGAGCTAGGAATCTAGAATAAATTATCGTTCAAAAAAATTCTGTCTTCGAGCATCACGCTGCTTCGTTGCTGCACTAGCATGTGTTTTAACTCCGCAAAGCGAGCAGAGAATACAAGGCTTAGTTGTATGCAAAAGTGAAAGAGATAATTTAGTTTATTTATGATGAATATCGAGAAGCAATCAATTTCGAGAGTAACAATACATTCGTGATGCTAGTCTGCGACAGGGCTAACGAGGATAGGATATTAGGAGTTCATTATCATGGATATTAATCTCGCAGATACTTTGAAAAACATTTTGATGAATTTGTGACTTACGCAAAGACGAAATAAGAGTTTGAGGAGAAAAGATATTAAGCACTTCCTCTCACTGACAATGAGAACAAAGTTTGCAAAAGGTACTTCATGAAGGAATGAGAATGAAAAGGTAGATACAAAGCAGAAGGGAGACAAGGTCGTTTATTAGTAGAGAATTAAAAAAAAAATTAATATTTTTTCATGCTTTAATATTGAAAAATGAAGAATTTTTGTTAGATATGAAATGAACTTCTCCCATTATCTTAATAATTTACCTTTTGGACATAGAAAAAAGAAAAAAGAAAGTTTGAAAACAGAAGTGATTTTGAATCTAATTAGTATTTAAAAGCAAAAAAGAAGAAGAAAGAAAAACTGTTTTAAAGAAGTAAAGCAAATTGAAATCAATTTCATAGAAATGTCAGATAAATAAAGAGTAGTCAAGATCCTTGTTATTGGACCTTCACAAAGTGGCAAAACAGCGATTTCCAATTATTTAGCTGGTAGATTAGATGGGATTCAGAAGGATTACAGACCTACTGCATCGTTGCGTATTGTTGAATTTAACAAGGAAGCACCTGTCAATAAGAATAGACCTGGATAAGAAACAGCTACAATCTAACTCTGGGATGGTATTTATTAAATCAATAAGAGAGGGATGAAATATTTTGAAATTCAGTGATGTTTGCCATCTAAGGCAAGTAGAAAATGGTTGTTTAAACGTGTTTTTGTTTGGAATTTTAGTTTCTGGAGACTCAAGGTATTTGAATAAAGTTTTCTGCAAATCTGTGCTGAAAAAATATCATAATTAAATAGGATTCCTTATTATTTTTTGTCCTCACAAGATACGAGTCAACATGGCCAGCTATCCAGAAGAACGCAAATGGTTGTTTGATGGTGTATAACGCAGAGAATCCTCGTCATGAATAGGAAATAGAAAGTTGGTTTAATAATTTTGCCAAAAAAACTAATATGCCACCTGCACTTTTAATGGGTAAATTTGCATGCAGTTTAACCATTGTTATTGCCTTTTTTTTCTGCTTAAAAGAACTGTTTTTGCTATAATACTAATTATCTTTCAATAATATTTATCCCTTATCTAAATCATCTAGGTTTCGCTCATTAAGTCTCAGGAAAGCCAGTGCAAAAGGGAAAGTAAAGATAGAGTAAGATAAAATAATTTCAATAAAATAGCTTATTCAACTTTTAAAATAGAGTTCAATGTGTACTGACATTTTGTTTATTTGAAAAAGTCAAGCCTTGTCCAACTGTTCAGGTGAGTAACACATCTATCGAAGAAGGCAGCGAAACTATTCTTCCTGCCTTTGAGAAATTTTTCATTAACATAATGAACTATCTCTACGAGAATGAAGATCAAATGGAGAAGAATCTTATGAAATAAAATTGAAATGTTAGCAGGGGGTGAATGAGGCTGAGAATTTGCAGCTTGGGGAGAAAGAAATTAATATTTGTTTTTGGTTGTTTTTGTATGTGAGCTTGAAGAACAAAAAACGTAATTGTTTTAATGATAAAATATATTGGGGGGGGGGGGGGAGAAGGAAATTAATCTGCTCATAAAAGACAACTAATTAAGACTGGGGAAAGTAAAAAGAATTGAATGTGGGGGATTGATATGAATGGAATGTCTCTTTATCTCTTTTTTTGAATGAGTCAAGTCAACACAGCAGGAAAAATGATTTTAAAAATGACATTTTTTTATCTAAGAATTCACGATCGAGTTCATCCAAAGCCAAATTAGATCACAAAGAAAGAAAACTCTTTTAGATTCTGCTTAACATCGTCATCATCACAGCAGTAGCTACAAAATAGCATATTGCCATTGCCAACAATTTCAAACTTATTTTGCTGGCTTCAAACATACAAATATTGTTTAAATTTTCGAATTTAATTAATTATCTCTTTTTTTTTAATCGAACATTGCATTTTTCATATGGATATACATCACTTTTTCTTTCATAAATATGTACAGGTAGTCCTTATATCTCGAATGGTCTTGCTGAATAGTCTGCACAAAAACACGATGCAGCTTAAACTATTTGCAATCCAATAGGAGGATATAATTAGAAAAAAAAGAATAGATTTCTCGAATCAGCGAACATAAAAAGAGGATATGGATGCTGCAAACCACATTGGAATTTAAGATTTATAATGTTTTAAGTTATAAATTATCTCTTTGCCGGAGTGTATCCAAAGGGAGAGATCCAAGTATCCTTTATCTTACATAATAAGAGGTGTTTTAAGTGGTAAGGTAAAAACTAAATCGGTTTATGACAGGTTAAAATGTCGCTTTTTTCGTTATTTTCTTCCTTTTTTATTGAATTAGCTAAATCATTTGTTTGTAATTATCTTTGGATAAAAAAGTACTTTTTTGATTTCAGCATTCCTTCCCCACAATGCAATTTTCAAACTAAAAGGTTAATTTGATTTCTTCCTCTGCTTATTTGAGAAATGTATGTGGGGATGTGTGTTCAAAATTTGTAAAATTAAAAAGATTACCGGAAGATTTCCTATTTCTAACGTTAATTTAACATTTCAAAACACAGATTAAATTTTTCTTTAGCTTTATTAAGCTTTTTAACAATAATGTAACCCACTCTACGTTCTCTTCTTCTCAAAGGAGCATGTTCTTCTCTAAGAATTTGATTTATTCTGAATTGCAATCGATATTATTCGTAGCAGCAAGTGAATACAGGTCTTTTTTGGAGAGATTCCTTCCTTCTAAGAGAATATCTCGCAATCCATTCAAGAGAATCCTAAAGTTTGGGAGAATTTGCATGGGTGAATCTTTTAGTTTCCCTAGAGTTTATTTAAAACTAGCGATTTGATTGGTATTTTTGTTAATTCGATCTTAGAGCTTTCTTCGCATGATCATTTTGATTTTATCTGGTGAATTCGATTCAGAGTTGATAAAATGAATTTTATCTTTGATGACTTCCTTCCGATTTGCCATGCTTTACTCTAATAATCGCATGAGCTTCTCATTCCCTTTTTCTGTTTTGTAAAAATTATTATTTAGTATGAATAAATTTAAACTAAATACTTGCTTAAAAAAGGTGTATCCTCCTAAATCTAATTTCTACTTCATATTTCTCAATTCTTTTTACCTTTATTTTTATAGTATTGAATGATCTCTTTGGAAACGGAGAAGAATGGAATTCTAGCAGGGTCAAAATTTGATCTCGGATTAGTTTCTTGGACTTTGTCTGTTTACTTGGTGATTAACAATCTCACCTGGAAATCAGTGACTTTAATGCTATTTTGTTCTTCCGCACATAATCGCCTGTTTGAGGCTTCATTGAAAGCTGAATTTAATCGCTACTAGCATTGGCTATCAATGTTTCTCTCCCTGCAATTAAACATCAACTGCATTAGATAACTCAACTCAGTTTTAATTATTTCTTTTTTACAATTTCTGCATTTTTATGAGATTATTATTGCTATTTGGAAGGCTGCTAACATCGAAAGAATCACTGGTCATGAGATCTTCTAATTGCTCATACAATCTCAATCTTGGATCACCCCTTCTTCGTTCCTTCAATCAAATTATTAATATTAAGCATGGTACACTATTCTTAGAAATTTCTCATTTTTCTTTATCCTATTCACCCTAAATAAAAAATGATTATGATCGTTTTACATTTTTAACTTATGTGATTTCTGGCAGTAGTGTAGCATTTTTGCATGACTTAATTTCACAAAGTTCCATGACAGTAGCTTTATTCTAGTTGATTCGCAAGATTTAGTTGCCTAGTTACTTCAAAAAAATTTTGAGAGTTAATCCCAAAAAAAGGAGTTGAAAATATGCTCTATTATTGATAATTTTTTATAATTTTTCTGTTTTTTGTTTACTTCTGATCTTTTCCTTGATTTCCTGATGAAATTCTGTACAGTTCTGCCATGAAAAAAATCATCAATAGATGGAATCAATTCCTTTTGTTTCTTCTGTGTCTTTTCAAGCTCTTGATGATCTTTGGTAGTTTTCCTGCTGGGTAGAGAATGCACTCGGATACTTTGAGATTCATTCTCCTGGTTGTTACTTGTGATGAATGTCAATGGAAAACAAGATTCGCCTGCATCTGCAGGTGAAGATTCTCCAATATTCACTGAATTTTGCTTAAAGCAAACACTATTGTTGGGTGATTGCTTCAATACACTTCTTGTACTACCAACGCTGCGTCCATTAAAAGTTCTACTTCTTTTTTTCTGAGTGCTAAAACTCTAGTTATGTTTGTCTAGCATATCTGCAAGCTTCTCATTGTGTGCATCATTACGAAGTATCTTAATTCTATGAGAGAGAGATTTATTGTGTGGGAAAGCAAAAAAAACAATGTAAAAATAGTGAAGATATTTGGCATAATTTTCATTATTTTTCAAATGAAATAAATTCTATGATTAAAAAAGAAAAAAGCCTGACTGATGATCTTGTAATTCGAGGTAGTTTTTGACAGCGCTGTAGGCTTCTTTGGCTGTAGATTGCTACTCTGTTTTGCGCAATTCTCTTTTGAATTTCTGTATGTCTTGTTCGTACTCAAAGGCAATTTATTTTCTCTTTCGGATGGCTTCTTCAGTAGCATGTCTGATACGCTTTTTACTCCACATCTCCTCTTCCTGTGGATAATCAATCAATCACCTTCCAGTTTTTATTTCTTCTTCTTTTTTGAAGCATTTGATTTCTGTCATGTGAGAAAGATTTTAAGTCTTACTGCTTTAGCCTTGAGTTTTTCAGCAACATTTCTCATATTTGTTTCTTCATAATCGTCCATCTTCAAAATGACTAATGAGAGATGGCCGTTCTGTCAAGTCAACCTCTTAAAGAGCAGTAAACAAAATGTCACTCATTTTTAGATTGCAAAAATATCCAAAGTTATTTAAACACCTCAGCAAGAGTAGCAAAGAGAAAGGAGAGAGAGAGAGAAAGAGACTCTCTTGTCGATTTAATTATTATTTTCCTGATTTGAGTGTGTTTTCTTGTAAAATTTATTTGTTTTGTGGAGAAGAATTGAGATTTTATTAAGAATTACTGCTCCTCTCTCTATCTTTCTTTAACAGCTTACGATGCAAATGCATTTTAGCTGCAAAAATTAAGTAACATTTTTTACTGAAATCTAGAGAGATAATTTTCCATCCATCGGAATCTCCTTCTACCTCTCCTTTCATGACCTTATTTTGCTGCCAAACAATCATTCGATTTCTTATTCTTTTTTTTATTTATTCCAACAATAAACAATTAAATAATAGTAACAAATCAACTAAAAACAACCTCTCATCTGTTAGTATCTTCAATCACTTACAACATGCTTGAAAGATATGACTACTTGCGGTAAATATGTAATAAAAATAGAAGGCTAAAGTTAAATTGCTTTCTTGAAATATTCACCCGCATGTTTATATTATTTCAGTGCAAAATACGAAGCTGCAATTTTCGCTAAAACGACAGGATCAGGTTTAGATTATTCTTGATTTTCTTCCTCCTCAAGCAGACAAGTTTAGTATGAATAAATTGCATCTTAGAATTGTTTGAGATGATATTAGCAATCACCGATTCGTCGTACAGCATCTTTTGCATTCGGATCCAGCTGCAATTGTATTTACGAACTAACCAGCGCTTAGGGATAATCACGAAGATGGAAATAACATTTCGCTTAGATTTAATATGCTTGCGAATCCATGGGATTAAGTTTTATCGCTTGCTCAATGGGAATCAATGCAGAAGCGTGCTTATTCAGATGTTCCCTGACGTACCCTAGGTAAATCAAGTTATCATTGCTTTATGGTTCCAGCTGGATAGCGCGCTGAAGGAGATTTTCTGCTTCTAAATATTCTTTTTATGCTATTTTACATAACGCCATATGACCTACACTCCATATTTCTTCGTCTGCTATAATATCTACTTCCTATTAGTCATTCTTGGATTTATTACTCTACACATCACGGATGTTTCGTTGTTAGTATTCCTTACAGACTTACAATGATTTGGTGTATTGCTATGAGTTATAGAGAATATGCGCTAAGTTCTTATAAGCTACGGATGACTTTGGATCTAATTTGATAGCAGCTTTAAGGTATTCGACTGCTTCTGGTGTATTATTTGATTTCTCAGCCATAACGGCGAGATAGACTCTCGTCATGTAAATCTTATTGTCTTTCTCAAGAGATTCATGGAGAGTTTGCGTTGCAGACTGTAGATCGTTGATGTCAAGTTGTGCGCGTGCTAGTTTATTTAACAAAAGTGCATCCTTGTGGCTGTCATGTCCAGAAGTGTTTTGGATACCCTCACGCAAAATTGCGATGCTCTCTTCAGAGGAGACTAATTCTGCTAGACTAATGTAGAGTTTAGTTTCTTTTTTGTTGGCAACTATTGCTTATTTGAGAATTTACTTGGAATCTTCTATTTTCCCGCTGTGCTGAAGCAACGAAGACAACATCAAATAGCTATCAGAATACTGATTATTGATGCTGATACTCTTTCGTAGATGTTTCTCAGCAGCAGAGTCATTTCCTTTGCGCGCATATACCATGCCTAAGTAAAAATGGAACAGATAATTCATAGGATTCGAGTCCACAACTTTTTTGAGAAATTTCTCCGCGGAATCTAGCTTGTCGAGACGCAAGTACTTCAAAATTAATTATATTTTCATAGCGCCATTTCGAGGATTTCGCTCGACTGATTTCTCTAAAGCAGCGAGTTCTTCCTCTACACTCAATTCCTCGTTGTCTTAAAGACCTTTAGAGGAATTTGAGGGAGTGTTCTATGTCTGATTTGTATCATTAGTGTTATTGGTATTTTTTGTATCTTCAGTTGTTGATTTGCATTAATATTTCTAAGATTAACTCTCAGTTATTACAATGAGAGCCACTCCGAAAAGCATACCAAGAGAAGATCCATAATTCTTGGCATTTTTTGGTATTGCAATACAGTAAACATCATTTGATCTTTTCAATATCCCTACTCCTTTAGATGACAGTTTCATTCTAAACTATGTCACAAATCTTTAAATCACACTCTCCATATCTCTGAATCCTTTTTCTCTTTATTTTATTAGAATCTTCTAAATCAAACAAAAAATTGAAGGAATATTTATCTAAATGTCCTCAAAACTTTGCAAAATGATTTGATTTCCCACAATTAATATTGTATTTTATCTATTTTTCCTCTATTAAACCCTCTCTGCTGAACAAAGGATATTTCAAAAGAATAGCTGTAACAATTATGGAATCAATCGATTATGCACTTTCACGATTAACTGCAAAATATAAATTTTTGAACATTATGTAATATGCTTCATTGTCTATTAGAGACATTACTGAGATCCTTGAAGGTTCTTCCAAATAAGTTTTCTGCTTTTATACTCTTCTAGAAACCTGTATATCCAACAATTGGGATCTCTTTAGGTGCTTCCTAGAAATAAAATGAAAGGTAAGTTGTTGGTTTATTTTTCTTTTAAAAACGTTTGTTTTGGCTGTCAAAAGCCGAATAATTTGGGAAGATAGATAAGCAAAAACAAAACTAATTTTTAATCCTTAAATAGTTCTAAAATGGCCATTGAATTCAGCTTAAAATCTAACTACTTTCACACTGGAGTAGTGCTTCCCTTTTTGCTTTGCTTTTTTCCTTTCTTAAAAATATATTTTTGATCTCAATATTTTTCCTTACAGCTTCTCCTTTAGTCATTGAAAGAATGAACTCAGCTTGTCTGTTAATTTCTTCTTCAGTTGGACCATGGATTTATTTTATAGGAGGTCTGTAGACAGCTCTGAAACCTTGATAACCAATAACAGGTACTCTATCAATTGGAGGTACATCTTCAATGCTTCTAGGCTGTGAGGAAAGTCTTATTTTGGTGTTTAAAAATATCAAAGTTAAAAAAAAGAGAATTGAATTTGTTTTTCTTTGTAAAATGAAAGGAGCCAAAGAAATTATGTAAAAACTCTTCTGGTTATGGCTTAAATGAGGTAAATTTGGGGGAGAGAGATTTCTTGTGTTGACATCAGCTTTCATAGTTGATTGGTGTGTGGATTAGCATAAAAATAGAAGCACAATATTCTTTTATTTTTACTGAGCTTTGATGAGTTTGAGTCTTTCAACTTCATCTTCACGTTATCTTCCGTTGAGGACATTGGAAGCATTATTCGTGAATGTCGGGTTATTGCGGAGATTTGGTCTAATAAATTCACTTCCATAGTTAGTTGAATATCGCTCTTCATTTGAAAGAAAGAATCCACTGTTATATCGATCGTTCAAGGACTCAGCTGTCACTTTAGCGAAGGTTTTTCCATGTAAGCTTTCAGCTTGAATACCTTTAACATGTCCCTTATATCCAGGAATATGCTATCTCTGCAGCTCATGAGTAGGTCCTCCTAACCAACTCTCTCCATTACGGACTTATTCGTAAGTGGGAACAAGGCGAGTTGTATTCATTTTAAGAAGTGGAGAGAAAGCACTTGGATAGGGTTTATTTAGATTAATTTTAGTTAGTTAGTTAATAAAAAATGCAAAGAATAATTTACTTTTTGCGACAGTTTCCTAATACCCAAGGTATAATCAAATTGAAATGCAAGAATAAATTGAGAGAGAAGAGGCTAACTTTTCCTAAAAAAATATAATAAGAATCAACCTTCTTTGCCGAGAGAATGAATATTGGCTAAATTATTCTTTTTTGCACCGATAAACTATTTTTTATTCATAAAAATATTACATATTTCCATTTAAATAGCTGAAGGAATACAAACACAACATCCAACAGACAAATTAGGCATGCAAACAAGCATCTAACAAATATCCTTAGAGTTATTTTTTTTTCTTCAGAAAAGGATGAATTGCTTTCTGACGGATCCGACGATCTCGTTGGGAATAACCTAGAGAGCATTGAATCTGACAGTCTTGGAGATGGGCTTGCATTGTCCGGCAACGAGGATATCACCTTCAGTGACGGTGAAGCAAGGAGAAACGTGGACAGCGATGTTTCTGTGTCTCTTCTCGTATCTGTTGTACTTTCTGACGTAGTGGAGATAATCCTTTCTGACGATGACAGTCTTGTTCATCTTGGTAGAGATGACCAATCCCCTAGAGCACAAAAATAGGTTTATTTAGACATACTAAATCATAATTTGAAAGCTTTTTTGTTTTCACTAGTATAATCTTGCTGTTTTAGAACCCAATTTATTCAATAAAAATAAGAATTGTTTCTTCCATTTTTTCGAATTGAATTTAAGCCTGATTCAATTTCTTTTTCTCTTTTCAAATCTCTTGATTATTATCCCAACTATTCACAACTGCTTTCTAGCTATTTCATATTGTTAGCGAAAAACAAAACTGCTAATTTTTGCCAATGAAATGCATGATTTTACTTGATAATCTTTCCTCTGATGGAGATGTTGGAAGTGAAAGGGCATTTCTTATCAATGTATGTTCCATCGATGGCTTCCTTGGGGGTCTTGAAACCGAGTCCAATGTTTTTGTAGTATCTGACACCACTGGCAGATTTCTTGGCAAGAAGCTTCTTGTTGTTCAAGAAGACGGCATCTTGTTTTTGGAAAGATCTTTGAATCTGATAAAAATAATTACAACAAAATGTTAAAATTCTCCTGAATCAAACAGATGTTAGAAATATGATGAATCGTTGAAATTCTTGAAATTCTGCCATAAATTCTGCATTTTAGTTCGCTTTTTGGCATTAAAATATCCTCATTTGCATTTTTTGCTATTGTATTGTTAAGTTTATAAGACTAGGTCTGTTCATTAGCTCATTTTAATATCCAGCTTCCACCATCAACAACCCCCTTTAAGTCTAAATAGTTTCTGATTTCCTATTTATCCATGACTGGGTTTTAAATGATCATTTCAAGCACTGCTCGTATCTCAGATGCTGCCACCAGTTCATGAGAAACTTTTAAAATATTTTAGAAAAATATTCATAATCCTGACCTGAATATCCATTTGTCTTAGAAGTGCGATTTCTTTTGTCTCTTTGTTTTTTTAATTTTTTCTTTTCGTTCTTTGTTTTTGTTTTCTCCTCCCCTTGGTTAAGCCTAAAGAATTCTAGACTAATCACTCCCTCTTTTAACTTTTAACTTTGCCCCCTTTCTAATTTTATCTAATAAAAGCATTGTCTTTCTTCAGTTTAGTTGACAGTAGATTCAATAATTCCGTATTTAGAATCTAATAATACTTCGATTTATCAAGAAATTTTTCTTTTTTTGAAAGATAATTTTATGAATGTGAAAATGCATTTTTCAAAGAATCAACGCAGCTAATCCTCTGGAAATGATTCAGTGATGTTTAAACCATTCTTGTCGATGGATTGATTCTCGCTGTAACCGATTAACTATTAGAATGGAGTAATAGAAAGAAAACTCTTCGGAGAAAAGTGAGAACAACAAGACATATCACTTTTTGCTCATTCCTTTTCAACAGAATAGAATTCTTAGGACAAATTGGATTCAAATTCTAAGTTCTAAAAAAGGTCTCATGCTACTTTCCTAGACATAACTTGCCAAAAGCAATAAGAAATCTCATCAGCAGGCAGACGTCCAGTTGGAATCCATCTATATTCAAACCATAGCTTCATTTTTATTATCAAGATTAATAAAAGTAAAAGACATACCTCATAACAATATAACAATGAGATCTATTCCAATCTATTAAACAATCCCAAAAACTACACAACATCAACAACAACAATAAATCAGCTAGCTAATAACCTTTAAACTTAAAAATACATAAAGAATGCAACTATTTTGGACAACAAAAGGATAAAAAAATTACTGAAAAGATAAAAATGATCTTTTCACAAGCAGACATTATTCATAACTATTGAGCAGATTTACACATCTAAAAACAACTAATAAATACATTATTACTACCCTCAGTTAGCAAATTACATCTATTTAGATCTACTCGCTGCAAGTGTAGCTTTCTTCAAGAATCTACGCTTACTGATAGTTTATGAATGGTTAAATTTTCCCACTGTTGATTTCTCTAAAATCCCAAGCTCTTTCGCATTGTTGACAAGCTTAAACAGCTGCTAGTATTTCTTGTATGCCTTGACGACATTAGAGTTGTTGAATTTCGTGTAATAGAATTAATATTCCTTCGGTGAATCGAAGAAAAACTCACATTTTCCGAATAAATGAGTCGAAACTTTGTTTTCGTTAGTTTCCGAATTATTCGTTGCGTTAAAATTGTTAAGACTGAAAATATTATTAGTGTTAGTAACTTTTTAGTCGATTTCTTGCTAGCTGCTTCCTTTGAGTCGTGGGCTTTCTTTAGACAGTTGTGTCAGCTACGGTTATTGTTGTTGTTACTGCTGTGATATTAATTGCAATTATGTCGAAAGAATTGAACTCTTTTCATATAATTTTGACATTAATCTTCTTTTCTTTTTTAACGGTGAAGAAGGCTAAATAAACTAAGACATAACTGCAGAAAGACTCTAAGGATAAGGTATCCCACCTGCTCCAAGATTAGGAGGTGTCTTTTGAGTTATAAATTGACCTGCTGCTGCTGGAATCATTTACAGTTATTGAGTAGGGATTGAACTGCTTACCAGAGGAACACATGAAGGTGATTGGTTTTAATTAGTGAGATGCTACAGCTTATCTCGATATGCTGCAATGATCTCAGCTATGCAGTCAAACACTAGCAATGCAGGCAAAGGGGTATCGCTTTGTAAAGACTACTAGATGCTTTACATTTAGTTAGCGAATGAATGAGCCAGAATATCCTATCCAGATTTGTCTTTGAAATTATCTGGAGATGTTGTTTGCATTGGAGCCCCATGGGAGGATTTTATTTGGGCTTATGATTTTCTGGTATTAGTTGTTTTTTCATTGAAATGCTGAGGTTCCTCGTATCCAAGCGAGGAGTTAGAAGTTTAGTCAGTAGGATCTTCGATAAGTTTATCACTTTTGGGTGCTCGCAATGTAGCTTTACTCTACCTACGATCATTATGGGTATTTTCAGACGTATGATTACTCTAATTAATACTATTATTGTTAGTGCTAAAGATGCCAATCATACCATTTAAACTCATATTTGAATTAGCTGCTTATCTCGAAGCATAGCTAGGAAAGTTAGATTCCCCATTGATTGTAATGGTGTTGTTGTTAAACGACGGAATTTAAGAAGCAGAGAACAAGTTTTCACTGGTACTCTAGTCGTTGTTATTAATATTATTTAAAATAGATTAAACTTTATTAGGTTGTTAGCTTGTTATCTCCAAATCATGCTTGGAGTTATCAGAATCAGACATTAGTGACTCTGAAACGGAATCTGAAGATGAAGAATGCTAAGAAATAAAATAATTATTTTCGTCATCTTCGTGCCCACCAGTGGATTAGAATTCCCTATTAGTTAGATGGTTTGCTTTATTAGCTACTGCAGAATTGAAATTCGTGTTATCAGTATTGTCAGTGAGTTTGATTTTGGTGTAAGCATCATCTTAAAAAGAATTAATGTCTTTGTAAATCATGTGGTATTTGATCCTCGGACACCGTAGTAAAAAATCTTTATCCTTTTCGATGATTTCGATTTCTTCGTTTACAACAATATCCTCATAGGCATCATGGAAGATTCGTGCATGTTCCCATCGGATTCGCTTGACGGCTTTCATTGTTTCTTGATATTTGAGCAGTGTTGGTTTAGAGATGTTTTATTTTTTTTTTCGGCTTTGAAAGACTCGCTTTTCTTGTGATGAAAATCGAGATAGTTTTGTGAAGAAAATCGGCTGGTTGACTTTGTAGTTCACTTGCGGACATGTATAGATGTCGTGCCTGAATTGCCCACAACTTTTACATGGAAACTAATATCGCTTATCGTAGATAAATTAGTCTCGTAAGTAGCATTCCTTTTCCTGTGGAAAAATGAAGATATTTTGAGGGATTTGACAAATATTTTTGCCATATTTTTGTTACCTTGTCATGAGGGAATTATTCGATAATATTCTACCATTCTACGAGATCAACGAAGGCTACAGTGGTGATACCTTTACTTTTGATGGAAATAGACGAAGGCTACTGTGTAACAAAGAGTTTTAAGTCAATTACTCCTTCGTTATGCTATTTTGGAAAGGATAAAAACAACATAAATTCAAGTTATTGTTATCAAAATATTAGCTCGAATCAATTGAAATTCTTATTTTTATGTGTAATTCTTATATTGAATGGATGATTTACATCACAGAGACTGCGTGTGTAGTCATTGTTGTTGTTATCATAGAAGTATTCAGTCCTCCCCTTTGTCACAAAGAAAAGCTATTGTAATTGTTGCCCTTTTGATACCATGACTTCACCTGAACTGAATCTCCTCTCCCTCATGTGCAAACTCAGTTACGCTATGAATTCCTTGCTAAAGACAGTTTTGAATATCTTGTTACTTTTGATGATTCTACCGAACTGCTCTTTCAACAGTTCCTCTCTGATTTCTTGGGAACAGGAATTCAAAATCTTAGCGCCTAGAAAAAAGAATCATGATCTTGAAATACTGTGCTTTTCATTTATTTTTTATTTACCTTCCTCGATGTTTGAATCTTCAAAATCTTTCGCGAATTCTAAATACTTCAGCACTCTAAGCTGTGTAATTTTCTTAACTTATTTATCGTTCATATAGCACCACATCGAGTATTATCGATTTCTAAATTCTTTAGCTTTTTTCTGCGAATCGGAAATCAATGCTCCAATGAAGTTCAAGTTAAACGCGAACAAACCGCAAGTGATGAATGACATCCCGAGCACATACATCTTTTCGTAGACATTAACAGGATGGATATCACCATATCCAATCGTTGTCATGGTAATCATAGCAAAGTAAATTGAGCTGATGTACCTCTCTGTGAAAGGCGCAGATACTAAACTAACATTAGCAATCCAGTTGTAATCTGGATCGGTAGAATTCTTGAGGGTTGTGTCACCAACAAAATGGAATCCACACCCGAAGAGATGGATTGAGATAACTGTTATTAAAAGCAGTTTAATTAACTCGAAGCTCGAAGTGAACTGCTAAGATAACTGGAGATTCTAATCGATTTTCTCAATTTTTTCACCGAGCTGCAATGACAAAAACAAATCAAAAAATACTTTAAATACCTTTTATCTTTTAGTTTTAGAGTCTATTTCTTACAGAGCTCAGTCTCAGGATGATCGAAAAGAAATTCAGGAACTGTAATTCAAACACAATTGAGGCTATAACCAATCCAGTTGAGAAGAACGTTAAATACAGCTTCTTTTGGACGTACTCATGTTGAATTCTCTTTCGAATCATAACGATCTCTCCAAACTCGTAGAATCCCGAATGGAATCCCAGAAATATGTCAAACGTAAATACAAACAGTTGAACATACGTCAGGAGCATTATCATGGACTTCTATTAGCTTGAAATATCAAATGCAAGCTAGATGGGTATCGCTGCTAAGAGAAGAAACGTTAATAGCAAAAACGTAATATCCCAAGAAATCATGAGCCCTGAATTCGGTTTGATAATTGGAAATTTCGTAAGTAATTTCTTCAGCACACTGCGCAGTCTCAAAAACAGAGCATTGAATTAACTCAATAGAACATACTTATGCTTCAATGTGTTTGCTTTAGAGAACAGAAAGTTAATCTCTCTAAGATATTTGATTCTCTCGAAGATATTGCGGTATCGGACACTTTGCATTTATTGAATTTTACGTTTCTCACTTTTCGCTATGACGATGGAACTATCACCGATGATTTTGTATTGCAAAGCGGAGAGCATACTCTAGTCTCGATACATGAACCGCACGAGCATCGATTTCACGAACTATAAAAGATAAGCGAAGATGATGAGTTGATTCTTGAGTTTAATCCCTTCACTCGTTTCTTCTGCGTTATTTCGAGTATTTAATTAGTTAGACTGATTGGGAGTATCGCAATTTTCGTTGTTGGGAGGTTGCTCATTTTCTGGGAAAACACTACCATCTGCTGGTCCATCTGTTGAAAGACGAGCACCGCTGTTGTTGTTTATATTTCTTTAGATTTACGTTAAGTATTTGTTTGAAGAGGAGACTTTACGGTTGAATGAAGAACTCATTAATTATTGCTTGGGTTACGAGGAGATTTCTGATTAAAGATTTCGTATGTTCAGTGGTTCGGAAGATGTAGGCAAAAATACTTATGAAGCACTCAGATTCCCGTTGAATTTCAAGTCAATAAATGAATGCTCTTACTCGTTGAGCATCCTTTCTTCGAATTTGCTTCCTTAATTCAGAAATGTCTGCGGATCATCTTCACTTTGGGAGATTGGCTTGGATATTTATTTAGAAGAAAGTTGTTTCTGAAGGTTTTTTTAAGAACCCTGGCGATTTAGCTTCTTTGAAGAAGAGGAAGTTTGCTTGCTAAGCTGCTTCGAGAGAGATTACTTAGTAATAGATTATTACTAAAAAATGGCATTATTCTCTTGGTCTTAGTCTTTAGAAGAAAGTTAAATTATGTTACGAGTGGTTTTATTGAAGCTACATCCATCGAGGAGATCTTAGCCTTCTTATGTTAAGTTACTGACATCTTCTTCTTTCTCTGGCATTTTTAGACTATCAATAGGTTCTTGGTGCTCAAACAATGAGCGACGATTGCTAGCACCTTCGATGTTTATTAAATAGCTTCTAAACTTTGTTGAGCTATTTATCCCTGTCTCCGCCATATAATATGAGGAGGTTTTGTACGTTATTTGTTAGTTTGTGTGTTTTATTACAGGAATATGCCCCCCTCTGAATATTTAATCCACAGACATGCAATTTGCTCTGTATCAAAGTAAATCAATTCTTGGATGAATTATTTTTGGCTAGTAAGGGTAATTGTTTGTTATTGTAATTAGGTTTTTTTCTATTTCTAAAGAAGTAGGCAGGACGCCTAAGGTTTCTGACCTTTGACCTTAATACTTTATATAGAGCTTAGTAATAATTTCGACTTATGGATACATAAATCAAGTACTTATGAGCAATTTGAATTCTTAAGTTTGATTTGATGTAAAGATAATATTTTCCTTTAATGGAGGGTTTCATTGAAGAAGCATAAGCCTCAATTTAGCTTTATTTCTTTAGAGCTAACCAATTTCTATTTTAGCTTATTAAATGCTTACTCGATAAATTGTTTAATCAGAAAAAAACTTCTCAAAAGAAAAATCAAAATTGAATCAAAAAATCAGATGGAGTAAAAAATAACTTCAAGGTTCTTAAACTATTTTTGATTTGGCAACACCCAGAGAAGCTGGGGGGAGGAGGAGAGAGAGAGAGAATCTAAGTTTTCAAAGCAATATCCATCCCCCAAGAATTTGAATTAATTAAAAAAGAGGAATATTACGAAATTATTAAATCAAACAAGTTCAATTACTGTAAACGCCTTTGATTTAATTCATTGAGAAAGTTTTACATCTATTTTTATAAGTGAAGCTTCCCCCCAAACACAATGATAATAAATTGTAAATGTTTATCCTTTTCATTATTACAGCCCTCATAACGAATAATTTTTTTTAGTCGAAATCTACGCAGCTAGAGTAGCAAAATGAGGTGTTTTTACCATTGTAGGTCGTCCATGTGGGCAATTCCAAGGTGAATGAAGAAGCGCAAGATTACTCAGGAGCTATTTCATTTGCAATGGGGCTAATGCCGTTCCAACCATGATAGAAGATCTACACGCTTTGGAAGCTAATATTTTCTGTATTTTGGTAGGTCGAAGTGTCTCTGGATCCGATTCTTCCGAGCATAGATTTGAAAAAATCTCATCGAAATCATTAATGTCAAACTAAATGTGTTTGCTCACCGGTAATTAATTAACTTGAAGGATTGCTGACTAATCAGATTTTTATTTAGTGATAATGAACTAAAACCCATTTCGTTTGAACACTTCCTTATGTGTGTTGAGAATATCTTCTTCTTGAGGAGTTAAAGGAAGCTATATGGGATTCACAAGTAGCTAACTGTGAAATACATTTTCTCTTAATAGCCTTTCAAAATTGATTTTCTCATCCGATGCATGCTAATCGATTAGAAAGATTTCATTGTAAATCGGCCAGTATGCGAGTACAAATGCTTTGTTGAATTATCCTAGCACAACTAAATCAGCGAAACTCTCTTTCTTGAACTCAGTTCCGTGGACATTTTTCTTCTCAGATCCTTCATCTAACTCAGCAGAGAATTCATCCATAGCGCCTTCTTCTATTTTCAGCTCCTTCTAAGCGATTTAACTCTCTTGAACACCTTGAATATCTTGTTTTTCACAGCTTTATTCATTTTTCGATTTGAAAAGACGTTCCATGATTCCACTAACTATTGTCGGTTTCGGTTCAATTCTGTTCTTATCAAACAATGCACCACCAAAATAATTGTGCTCCCCGAATACCTACGTAGCAAAGTCATTCCCTCTTGACCTGATAAACAAGCAATTCTATGTATTCTAACTGCTCGTTGCAAGTGGTGCATTGATTGTTTAAAGTAACGCAGCACTCTAGCCATTTTTGTACCGAGGTGAGTCCTGCATTTGACTCCCTGATCCTGCTAAGCTAAAACTAGAATTCTCTGGCTCCATCCTCTCAGATGACGAAAATTAAACAGTTCTCTCTTCGTTCTCTTCTTCCTGTTTTGTCATAGCCTGTAATTCTTTCATGGCTTTCTTCCGCTCTTTCGCAAGTTCGAAATAATCTGATGCACTTGTACTAGGCATTTTGAAGTTAACATTTGAGCTGCTTTTAAGCTAGATCTACTTGGAAGAAGATTAAGAAGACGATGCAACACTCATGAGTTCCATGTTGAAATCATTTAGCATGAAGGAAGAAGTTGATTTACTGCTAGATTCATCCTCTCCATGTTTTTCCTAACTTAACTTTGGCTTAACAGGAGTAGCACTGTTATTTAAGCCTATTTGTTCTTTTAACTAAACCTTCTGCTAAACTTCTCCTTCATCTCTCTCAAATTCAAGAGCTTTTTTATTCCCCTTAGCACTTGGTTGTAGCACCTTAGTTTAAGCTCCAAGTCTTTCAAAAAGTCCAATTAGCGATTCCCTTAGTGCAATAAGAAATTCTGGCTCATATTTCAGATAAATATCTCGTTTATCTGGTGAAAGATTAAAGTCAAGTGAATCCTTTTTGACTTGCATATTTAGAATGTAAATATATCTGGCAGATGAGTTGTATTTCCTGTAGATTTCATTAAAAATCGGTGTCATTTTCTTGAATGGATTAATTGGTCGGTTATTTGCATAAAGGAATGTCATGTTTTTCGAAATTTATCGAGATTCTGTAGTGCTACCACTTTCAACACGTCCTAGGACGTACCCTTCTGATACTCGAGAATCTTCGCCAAATGCGAATCTGCACTCTACGAGTAAATCCGCTATTTTTTTGGACAGCACTATAGTTACTTTTTCAATAATCGTCTTCGTTGGTTGACCGGAATTCAAAATCATTTCTCGTCCTTTTTTAGCTGTCATGTTCACCAAGCAAATCTAGCAATTAGACGATATTAAGGCGTATTCTGTTAATAAGTTGACTAACTTATTGAACTATCCCATAATGTTCTTGTTAAATTCTTGCTTTCTCACTGGAAAACTGCCGAATAGTTCTCTCAAAGTAATAGTTGTACCTCTTTCTCTAGCAACGGATTCTACGTTATTAAATAAGGGAAATCAAAACAATAAAAACATTGACAATATTCTTTTTTTTAAAGTATTCATTTATCCTCTCATAGCTGTGCCTTCTTTCCCTCTCAAAATCCAATGAAATTTTTTTTTACACTTTGATTTAACGGTGTTGTCTTGATTAAATGTATATTTAGTCCCCATAATGTCATTTTCAGTGCATGTTACTATCGTCAATTAGCTAAGAACGCTAATAGCATTGAGTGCTTCTCCTCTAAACCCAAAAGTTTCGAGATTTTCTAGATCTTGAAATTCTTTTAGCTTACTTGTCGCTCCCTATTAAGCAATATTCTCTAAATTCTCAGAGTCAATTCCAGATCCATTATCGATGACTTCTATTCCTTCTTTACCATACTCCCTCAAAATGATCTCGATCTTAGAGGATTTAGCATCTAAAGCATTTTCAACTAGTTCCTTCACACCTTCAAATTTTGAAACAATACAAAAAAGAAATGAATCTCAGGAAAAGATTCAAAAATCCAATAAACTTTGTAGGATAATAACAACTAATTAAAGTAAGTTTTAATTAAGAACAATTTGAATGTCCTTGTGACAATAGAATAAATAATAAACTAGAGTACACGTAGCTAAGTCAATGATGACCTGATTCACACAGAGATTCAAGATGGAGTTAGAATCAAGCTTTTTTATAGCCGTTTATCTCATGTATTTTCAAATTGCTTTTTTTTGGGAAGAATCTTGAATTTAAATCTTCTTTTTTTTTGCAAAAACTGAAATACTTAATGAACTCTGTCGGAGCATATAAATTTCGAAATCTCACAAAGTTCGAGCGAGATTAAACAAGCCTGATGAAAACTAAAGTAGGTTGGGATCGGGAATATGAATTCCCTCAAGATTGTGTAAAATTTAATTATTTTTTCAAAATCAAACAGTTCCTTTTGTTCTAGAGAAAAAAATAGAGAGCGTTTAATGGAAATTGAAATAAAACGAATGAAGAATTCACTTTAAACAAAAAGAATATGCAAACAACTAACAAATAGATTAATAAATTGAGAACAACAATGCAATAGCTTCTTGAAATAACCACTCTTCTTTCATTCTGTCTACTAAAGTTTCTGCAGAATCGATTGCTTTTACCCATCAACCGAATCAATTACTTCCTAAGAATAAGAAAAAAAATAAAAACACATGATTTCCTCATATTATTTGAAGGCTAGGACCATCCAAGAATTAAACAAAATGAAATCCTTATTTACTTGTGAAAAGAGACTGACACATTGTGAGAATGTAATTTATTATTTATTGAATGGATCTACAGCAGCTAAGAATCTCTGTGTATCATGCTCATCCTTGCTGGCTCCCATTTTCTCACAGAGATTCCTGAATTCTGACTTTGATATAATTTTCATAACAAAACAAATTTCTTTAGAGATTATTCCAAGAAGAAGAATCAATGAATGATTTTTATCCATTGAATGATTGGAACATATTTTGATGCATTACTTCATCAAGCACTCCATTGAGATCTTAATCTTCGTTGCGGAAGAGTTGAATGAATTTCTTAAGGAATTTCTCATGGCTTTTCAGCTAAAAGTCTAAGATTATCTAATTTTTCAATAACACCAAAAATACATAAAATCAATGTAAAAATCGCCCGATTACCCTACTTTCTGTGTGCTAAAAATAACCCTATTCAAATAATTAAAAAGATGCTTGTACTTTTTGGAAGATGACGAATTCAATGCGAGGCTTATCTTTTTCCAGAGTAAGAGCGTTGTATTGATCTCTTGTAATTTTTTTCTTGTTCAGACTGATTCATAAAACAACAGTTAATTGAGAAATACATTTTGGATTTAGAATCTACTTGTCAAGCAATGTTGAGGAGTTGTTAGAATAAGAGTAATAGGAAGATAATTTAGAGACGAGGGCTTCAGAATCCTGACTATTGTACATGTATTTGATGATATCAACAGCTTCGTCTTCCAATACCCAACCTGTACTCTTCTGGAGCACCATTTCTTTGATTTCAGGGCTGTGCTTGTAGGGATATTTACCTCGCAGATACACCTTTAAAAAAATAATTTGAATGTTATCAAAAATTTTAATTTTTTTCATAGATTGTTCATACAAATTATCATACTTTTGCCATATTTCCTCCCTTCTATGTATCCATATTTCAAGTTACCTTAAGTAATTCTTGAATTGTGTTCTTGACTTGATTTTATACAAACCTAAATTCTTCATCACATTCATTTCTTAAGAGCTTCCCGAACACTGTAATATCATTATCGTCAGAGGAATATTTGCGTATCCCGTTGACTATTGCAGTTGCCCATTCTATTATAATATTCTAGAATAACAAAAAAAGGATAATTTTGATATTCTAATATCATCATTTCAGGTTTATTTTTCCAAAATAATCTACTTTAAGTCCATATTTTTAGTTGAGGAACGTGTACATGTGCTGCTCCATTGTTTCTCGAGGTAATTAAGCTTCTTAGAATTTTTTATCGAAGGTCTACTTAGATTTATAAATCTCCTCAATGACATCTTTAAGTTGTCTGATCGTTAATGATCGTACAGTCGTTGTTGGACTGACCATCTACTGCATACTTTAAGAAACTACATTCTATACTTGAGCTACTTTTCGCTGTTGCTGAAGGGAATAAAAATGTTAAGATAATTCAACAAAAAAAACATCAAAAATAATTAAATTTTACATTAAATTTAGGTGATTCTGTTGTCCGCTAACGATTGAATTGATCTCTTATGTTCAGGTTCGATTCAGGACGGATTCCTTTGGAATGCTTGATGATTTGTTCAAGATATTTCTTGTTCTCAGCCTGCAAATCCTTCAATTGCTGTTTTACTTGATCATATTCTTCTTTGAGTTCCTTAGGAATTTATTAATTAAATACATCAATATTTCGCATGAATCCTATTTAAAGTTACTTGATAATTCGCTGCATATTATGGTTTGGGCACTTAGCCAGGTTATGATACGATGATTGCTAAAAACAAATAATTACAATAACTTCATTTAAAAAAGGTTGAAAATTAGCATTAATTTGTAGATCTATTTATTGATTACAAGAGAGATCTTTGAAAATATGCGCATGTGAATCATGGAGAGTTTAAAGTATTTAAGCAATCGCTGGATCAGCATTAGCAAGGAAGTCGATAATCTTCACAAAGCATATCTCAAACAACGCATATTTTGCTTTGATAATATGCGTATTGGCAACTTAATCTGACAGAGTTTGTAGATGTTTTCCAGAAAGATCAAGCATAACATTTTTTAAATGTCTGTCGAATTCATCAGCTAGTCGCGAATCGATACTTGGATTGTTTTGTCTAAACAGCTCCCGAATTGAATCGAATGTCATGGCAACTTCCTCCAGATCTTCTTGTCTTAACGTAATCTCATTTTCCTAAGTGTGGCAATAGTACAAATATGCATATGTGAGTTTCTAGGTTGGTGTTTGTTTGGTAGTTGTTATCCTCTTACATTTTGTTATTTTTGTCCTGTTGAGAACGCAGATTTGTTAATATTATTTGGATGATCTTCTTCGTCAGCCATTCTGTGATTTTCATAGTTTGAAGGCTAGAAATTATCATCTTTTAGATCGATGATTAAATCGATATTTTCAGAGAGCTAAGATCTGAGAAATTCTTCTTCCTCTTAGGATATGTTTGCTACGATTTCCCGTAGATTCGGAAGAGTCTACAGTCCTTGAACAATTCTCTAAACCTAAAGAAAAGAGATTGTAAATTTGAGAATGCACTGGAAATACGGAATGCGTTTGTTAAAAGAAAGTGAAAGCTAAGTCATACATCGATTGGATTGCTGCGTAAATCGATGACAGATAGATTCTTGAGTTTGGAGAGATCAACTGGCAGAGAGTTTAGCTTATTGTTCTTGAGGGAAAGGTAATTTAGATTGATGAAGGCTTCTAAGATGGGCAAATATTAGTACACATCAGTGATTTATCTAGCCAATGAACGCACAAAACAAGTAGCAATTAGTTAAATCACAGTAGGCAGTAGGCAGTATGAAGAATTTCAGGGAATTTCTGAGATCAATTTGCTTACTTATTGCTAAGATCGACAACATTCGATGATGGATCTCTTTAGAGCAGTTAGCTTAGTTTATCAGGGCCAAATATTTCCATCGTTGTGTGAATTCTTGTTGGATAAGCTGATGAGTAGAGTTTAAGCGAAAAATTTATGACAAATATGTGGGGGTTTTTTATTCCTTAATAATAAATAGCATTCAAAAATAATCTTCTCTTATTTTGTAAACGAATCAATTCTCTTAAAGAATCTTCACCGCATAGAAATCAATCAAATAAGGTGGGGTTTTCAAATTAAAAAAAAATACAAAAATACTTACTTAAAAGCAGCAAGAAAGTAATAATAATTTGGTTAATAGTTTTTGTTGGAAAATCAACGACAAAATATCGGTAATTCGATTGAATGTTGCTTTAAACATGTTTGAAGTAAGGAGGAAAAATAAAGAAGAGTTAATTAAAGATAAAGGGAAACAAGAGATAAGGAGAGAATAGTATTGAAAAATATTATTTTTGAATTCTAACTAGGATTCACATTCATTTTAATTAATTAGAGTAAAAAAATAATAAATATTTATGACAGAAAGAATCATAAAAAGCTGAGTCTGCTTTATGATAAGTTAAGATTTTTCAAGGGTAAAACAGGAGTAATTATGTTTTAAAAAAAAGAAAGATAAGTGAAATAGTAAGGCACAATTGAGACAAAAACCCAAAGAAATAGGAAAATAAAAAACAAAGAAGGAATTGATAACAAAAATACAAGATCAAAATGAATATTATTTTTCGAATGTTTGTTTTGAAATTTGTAAATTTTTAGATTTGATTGCTAGACAAATTGCATATTTGTTATTATTTGATTTTTTTGCATTTTCAAATCAGATCTTAAAAGTAATGAAAATAGAATTAACAAAATGATAAGTATTGGATAATCAATGATGAAATTTTGATACAAAACATTTCTTATCTCATGATGAATGGCTTCACAACAATAAATATATGCATTTATTTAACTTCTTCGTTCTTTTATTTGCTTCGATCTTTGTATTATCAACAGATAATTGACCTTTTTCGTTTCCCTTTCACTAAAAGCCATTTCTCAAATGCATATGTTACTAAGCTATTCATGTATCTCATTCAGTTTTTTGTTTTTTGCACTTAGAGGAGCATGAAGACCCTATTAAGTAAAGGAGTCCTCCGATGATTGAGAGACTCTTGAGCACAGTAATTTATGCATGGATGTTAGTAGCGTCTTTAGCGAGAACTGGGAATGTCACAAGGAAGGTGTTGATAGCAACTCCAAGAATGGTGAGGAAGGGAATGATGGAAGCCCTAGTAACAAGGATAAGAAGGGAAATTCCATAGAGTCCAGCGACTGCGAAACGAATATTCGAAAAGTGAGCACTGAATTCATTGAGAACTTGTAGTTAAGGAATGAGGGTAGTCACAGAATTAATGTTATCATTGAAATTCTTCTCTGCATCTACTCCAATCACAAGGAGACTAGCTTGCAAGCACAATGCGAGCACCAACAAAAACTTACCAAAACCTGCGATCATCTTTCTTTGTCTAAAATATTTGATTAATGATTTATTTTGTGATTTTTATTGTTTTTTTTTTCTTTCCTTTTTGGTTTCTAGCTATGCTTATGAAAAAGATTTCCTTATTATGTTTCTTCTTCTGATTGATTAAGAGGATTAGGAGGATATTAATACGTGGCCGAAGCAAAAATAAGAGTTGTAAGGAGGAAGCGGAGAAATAATAAAAGTAAGAATAGATTCATCACAAAAAAATCATCTTGAATCAAGATAATTAAAAGAAAAATTTACATTAATTACCTTAGTTTCGCCTCATTTTTAATTACAAATTCATCACACAAATAAAACTCAATTTCTCTCAGATATTTCTGACATAAATATTTCCCAATTTCTTTCACTTAAACTCCTATGTAGCTTCCTCAAGCAGCGCAGCCGCATCTAACTTAGCTTTTTCATGCTACAATAGCTCTTCCTCATCATTTGGGAAAAGGAAATTCTAATGTGTGCCATTCGAAATGCTACTACTACAATTTCCACTGGCATTCGAAGAACTATTCTAATTTTAATCATCTTCCTCCTTAATGAAGTACATTTAGTCATCGAGTAACTTCACCCTCAGGAGATCTTCTTACATGATATGGTTCTTGAATTCTGGTTCATTCTCAGATTAATCGCTTCTGCTTGTTAGAGGAGGCAATCTAAAGAATTCGCAAAAAATAATTTTAGCTTAAACAATTCTTATTCTTTTTCTTCTTTCCATTACCTGCTCCTAAATGACATATCATCACTCTAAACAAGATCTAATATAGAATTATCTTTTCCAGGTCTACTCTTGTCTTCAGGTGATGTCCTTTTTATTTGATCTGCAAGTAAAGATTGCAAGAATGCATCTTTGGACGTATTTTTTTTCTTAAAAGCGTCAATCATGTGAGCTCCATTTGATGGGAGTTGTTCTTTCAATGTGTTATCAGATTCTTAAGGAGGTCTAATTTCATCACTGTCGTTATCTTCTTTGAGTTTAGCTTGCACGTGATGCATTAGCAGCTGCAAAAACATAAAAAGGAGATTTTCAAGGTTGTTTGAAAAAAGAAAGATAGAGGAATTGCATTTTCTTCTCTCTCTCTTTTTCTGCTAAAACTAAAGAATTACCTCAATATGTCCTGATCGTTCACAATCTGAGAGATTCTTCACAGCTTAGAGCATCTCCATATGGTCCTAAATAAACCAATTCTTGTATCAAAACTATCCTAATTCCTTACATATTTTAATGAAATTTTACAGCCAGAAACAGAATCGCCTTTTTAAGATTCAATTGCGATTCTCTTGCTTGAGAAGGACTTTCAAACCCTGATTCCCATCTACCTTCATTCTTCGAAGTTGACATATGTGAAGAATACCCACTTTCAAAGCTTTCCGATGCGTTTTATCGAGTATTATTATGATTTTCATCATGTTTCATAGATTTAATATTATTTGAACTCTACTAATGCTATTATTATCCACAAACATTGAACACGGACACTTTCCCATTCGGCTTAGCAATATTCTCCTCAGAATCAACAGCCTTAGCAAGCGCTTATTTAATATTTCTATCTTTGAGATGTGCATTTTTAGTAATCGGCGATATTCTATCAAAAAGTGGTGGCATTGTCATGCTTAACGAATGATTTATATTATTATTATTATTATTGTTATTTGTGATCATGTTATGCTACATTAGATCCTTGAAAGGCGGCAACTCAAAATTCCCATAGATTTCCTTATTTTACATCTATTTATTCCTAGCAGTTACAAGGATATTATCGATAGCCTTTGAAGAGCATTCAAACTCTTTCTACATTTCTTCAAGCTAACTAGCGTATTTGTATGCATTGTTTTATGTTTTTTCATGAATTTATCTTGATCGCATGTCAATTTAATCAATATTTAGCTGCCATCCTCGCTTGATGACTCTAGCAGATTAAGCTATTTCGTCTTTAGCTATCAGTGCTTTTTCTTTGTCTTTGCTGAGAGTTATGTTGTCTTTTTGAGCTGTTAATAACTAAGCATTGATGTTTTCTTTTTAGATTGTAATTTCTTCATTTGCAATGCTGAGCTCTTCGAAAATCCCTTCAAATCCTGCTCCAACTAGTCTTAGTTTTTACTCAATTTAGCGGCATCGTCTATACAGCATTTGGACACTTTCCTCTTTTATCCTCAGCCAACCTTCTTCGATTTTGACTCGTTTATCTCTGCTGTATTTCTCGAAAAACTAACTCAATTTACACATACTCTCAATCATCTCCTAGCTATCTACCCTTGCATTTTCTAATCTCTCAAACAAAGATAATGAAGGAGTAGCTGAATGAGTATTTAGCGCTTGTTGGTGAGTATTTGGGTTATTGATGAGTTGATTATCAACTCTTTCCAGTGGTTTCATAGGTGTGTGAATGATTTTAGTCGTGTTTATGAATTACTTATGATCCTTTTGAGTAATTCAATTTTTGTGATTTCAAAAATAGTCAATTCAAACTGACAAAGTTCTTTTGTAAAAGATAATATATTAATCAAAGAATACAATGAGTTATTCTTTGAAGGGAATCAATCAATTTAATTTAATTTGTTAATTTTCAAGAAATCAAATGGTAAAGATAATTCAAATTGATTGCATTTTACTTATTTTTTTGTTAAAATTATTAATATTTTATTAATTATTTTCAAGGAAAATGATGATTTTTTTAAAAATAATAGAGCATTTCGGGGTTGGGGTTGGGGTTGGGGTTGGGGTTGGGGTTGGGGTTGGGGTTGGGGTTGGGGTTGGGGTTGGGGTTGGGGTTGGGGTTGGGGTTGGGGT
>Ga0302271_10000635_pt1 | contig 34820 bp, 16 predicted proteins | sample III_Bog_N1_1_FD_198767 | JGI IMG/M metagenome (GOLD analysis project Ga0302271, IMG submission 198767) | Peat permafrost microbial communities from Stordalen Mire near Abisko, Sweden - III_Bog_N1_1 | ecosystem: Environmental > Terrestrial > Soil > Wetlands > Peat | place: Sweden: Abisko... | reverse complement strand
TCGAGTCTATCTTTGAACCTTAACAGCAACTCAATTAAAGATTCAGGTGTAAACTATCTCTCCACCGCTTTAATCCAACTCATCAACCTCTCGAGTCTATCTTTGTACCTTTACAACAACTCAATTAAAGATTCAGGTGTAAACTATCTCTCCACCGCTTTAATCCAACTCATCAACCTCTCGAGTCTATCTTTGAACCTTTGGAGCAACTCAATTGGAGATTCAGGTGTAAACTATCTCTCCACCGCTTTAATCCAACTCATCAACCTCTCGAGTCTATCTTTGAACCTTAACAGCAACTCAATTAAAGATTCAGGTGTAAACTATCTCTCTACCGCAATAAAAAATATTAATCTGAAGACCGAATCTATTTAATTTTGATTTCGATGTTTGTGGTTAGTGAAGAATAATAAGAATCTAACAGTTTTCTAAACTTTTTACAAAAACAAATGAAGGATTATTTTGAAATCCCGCTTTTAGATTCAATAAAAGAAATATCTAAAAAGAATTGATTATTATTTTTGTAAAGTTTATTAAAAACAAATAATATTTGATTAAATTTATGATACTATATTTAGTTGGGGGATAAAGAGACTTATTAGTGAAGCAAAACTGAAATTTGATTATTTTATTTTCTCAACAAAATATTTTTAATGATTTATGATTTATCTCAGGAATCTGATAATTTTTTTAAATCATACCCCCTCAATTGTTTATTTTTCGTTCAAACGAAACAATTAATTGATAACAATCTGATAATCAAACCAATAAGTATTTCTGAAAATGAGTACACCTTCTGAGAAAATTGTAAAGGAAATCGAAGATTGCAGCTTTAACCTTCAGTCAATAGAGAAGTTTGTAGCCTTGATTGTAGCCAAATAGACAGAATATTCTGAAATCAGCTACAAAGCAAACCGGTCTTTTGCGCTAGTGCTCAGAGCTAAAAATAACTGGATTGCAGAGGCAGCTCTGAAAGTAATTGAATGCACTGATAGCACAAAATGCTTAATTTAAACGATGGAAAGAGAGTATGCCATATGGAAATAACTTCCTTCTAACTCAAACCTAATTCTAAATCTAAATGGCAATCAAATTGGAGAGATAGGAGCATAATCTCTGCTATCTCCCTTAGAGAATCTCTGTAACCTCTCAAGCCTAACCTTAAATCTATACAACAACTAAATTGGAGACCTAGGGCTTAATCTCTGCTATCTCCTTTAGCTAATCTCCATAATCTCTCAATCCTAACCCTAGATCTTGATTTTAACCAAATTAGAGTGAAGGGAGCTTAATCTCTGTTATCTCCCTTAGCGAATCTCCTTAATCTCTCAAATCTAACCCTAAATCTAGATGGTAGTGAAATTGAAGACTTAGGAGCATAAGCTCTGTTATCTCCTTTAGCGAACCTCCTTAATCTCTCAAGCCTAACCTTAAATCTTATTCGGAACTAAATTGGAGGCCTAGGAGCATAATCTCTGTTATCTCCCTTAGCGAACCTCCTTATTCTCTCAAGCTTAACCCTAGATCTAAATGACAATTATATTGGAGACATAGGTGCGAAATCTCTGTTATCTCCCTTAGCGAACCTCCTTAATCTCTCAAACTTAACCCTAGATCTAAATAATAATCAAATTGGAGACATAGGTGCGTAATCTCTACTATGTCCTTTAGCGAATCTCCTTAATTTCTCAAACCTAACATTAATACTAAATTTCAACCAAATTAAAGAGATAGGTGCGTAATATCTGTTATCTCCCTTAGTGAATCTCCTTAATCTCTCAAGCCTAAACTTAAATCTTATTAGAAACCGAATTGGAATAATAGGAGCGTAATCTTTGCTATCTCCCTTAGCAAACCTCCTTAAACTCTCAAGTCTAACCCTAAATCTAAATTAAAATCAAATTGGAGAGATAGGAGCGTAATCTCTGTTATCTCCCTTAGCGAATCTCCTTAATCTCTCAAGCTTAACCCTAGATCTAAATATAAACCTAATTGGAGACATAGGAGCATAATCTCTGTTATCTCCTTTAGCGAATCTACTTAATCTTTCAACACTCTCCCTAGATTTAAGATTTAATAAAATCAGCGAAATGGGAGCCTATTCTCTTTTCTATCCCATCTCCAACATGACCAGTCTTTCAAGTTTATACTTAGTACTTAGGAACAACTTATTAAATAAACTAATAGAGCACTTATTCATACATTATTTCAAGAAATGAAAGGACTTAATGTCTTATGATTAAATATGTATTTACTGCATATTTTTTTGTTATTTAAATATGGATAACTAATATCTCAAATTGTAAGGGATTTATCTTTGAAAGAGTCAAAGCAAAATATTCTTATCTCCCTCAACTTGTTTTCTGGAATTTAATGAGAGTTATCGTTTATCTCTACCTACTTTATATGAGATTGATAATTTTGTGTTTTGAGTGCATTAGACATAAAAGATATTTCCATTTTTTTAAAAAGAGTTTAATACTAAAACTTCTTTTGTTTTGAAGAATCGATCAGTGCAGTTAGTAAGGAAAGTTTACAACTAAAGAATGAAATTCTATTGTTATTCTTTTTCTTTGTTTTTTTTCATGAAATTTCAGAAATAACTAAAAATATGTTTGAATATTCAATAGACAAATAAGAGCTAATATTTATATACAATACCTCTTGTAAAAACTCAGTGGATGTTGCAATAATCTATGTTATTAGCAGTGAGAGCAGCCAATAAATAGTTGATTACATCCTTCCAATGAAACCCCAAAGTTAATCTTAGTCAGATATCTTCTCAAGAACACTTACTCGAACTCTCAAGAAGTATTCTCCATTAAATTAGTGATCATCACTAGCTTCAAAACTACGCTAACCAATACTATTATTTCTCCTTTCTGCAGGTAATCAATTTCATCATTGCTTTCTTATATTAGTTCATTTTTGGTGAAACAGATTTAATTCTTCCGATGTTCAAACAAACTTTTACTTAGTTATTGTGGTGCGGTTGGAAAACCGATTATTTTGATTTAAAATAATGAGATTGTTATCTCTTCATCTTCATCACAGTCTGCTTCAATCTCAATTAGTTCCATGAGCAACTCGAAATATTTTGTTACTTTACCTTTCCTTCTCAATTAGTTCAATGAGCAGCTTGAATTATTTTTCTTTTACCATTCCTTAATATGTTTTTCAATCATCCATGAATTTATGACTTAACGTAACAAAAAACAAATAAACATTTTTTACTAGCTCATTTCTACTAAAATAGCATCATTCTTACTTTTTTTATTTATGTTTTATTCTGATCCATACTCAGATGAATGCTGAATAATATAATTTCATTATTTGGATCAGTTTCGTCACTTGAAAAAGTTTTTTTATGTTATCAACCCTAACAACTTTATGACTATAACAATTACCTTGGAGTTTACTCTCAACTTCCCTTCAAACGACTGTGACTTTTTATACCCAACAAATATTTTTACCATATTATTTTGGAAAACACATTCACTCAATTCACTCTTTCTATTGATGGAAGTTTAGAAGCTGACTCTCCAATAGTCACTAGTTTTTTTTCTTTCAACAGATAAGCAGAAAAAGATTAAGAAAAGGATTTCTAATAAATAGTAAAAAGGAAGTAAATTATTGGAAAGCAATCAAGTTCTTCTCCTAAAACTATCGTTCCCTCAGGTGCATTTGTTATTCTAGCAAAGGCAAATTGATCAAAAGTAAGCCATATTTAACTCTACTTTGAGTATTCCTGTGAGTGATATTTGGCTTACTGAATACGATTACTCCTAGCTCATTATAAATTACCTCTCTATTAGCTTGGAAGACAACAGACAAAAGTACAATCTTAACTATCCATTTTTTATTTCAAGTTTTTACCTAAATATCTTCTTTCAATTTTGCAGCCATAATTTTATAAAAATCCAAATAATGTCTGCTCTTCAAGGATCTATAGTTTTGCTCTAAATGTCTTCTTATCTCTTTAGTGTCACCGATAAAGCAATTAATAGCTTGATTATCTCTGGAATAAGCTATTTCCAATCATATCATTAATCTACTTTACAATCAATGAAAGACCAGAACCCTCCCCCTTCTTGCCTTCCCTCTTATTTTACCACAGATCAATAAAGAAGTTTAATTATGTAACTGAATTTTTTCATTATCATCAGTTATGCCCCAAAGCCAATTTACCCCAAAACTTCAATCAAACTATTTCTTCTATTAATTGCAATTAAATGAGCTAACGTAAATAGGAATATTTTTAATAGCAATGATACCTTATAAAATGGGACTTACTCCCAACTCAATTAAGAGAGTGTGTGTTAATAAACCTCTTAAACACGACAATGCAATTAATTGTCAATTGGATTATTTTTTAAAATAAAAATAATATTTATTAAGAATCTTTATCAGAAACACTAACTGTAAACAGTTTTAACGAGTGAAGCTAGTAAGATCCAAATTGTTTTTTCAGAAATACTTCAGATTGATAAAAAGATCCTATGTATTTCCTTTTTGCTGTTTAAAAATGTTGGTTTCAATTTAAAATATATTTCTTGTTCTGGTTAATCAAGTTGTGAATAGAAACGATTTCTTTCCTAAGAATACTTTGCTAATAAAATTTCCTAGATTTTAAGCATTATTATCTAATATTATTGAACAATTGAAAGTTTTCATTTCATCCGTATTAGAAGCTGATCTTTCAAATAATTTCATTGCGATTATTTAATGCTACGAATAAAGGCAAGTCCTCACTTTGTTATCTTGTGGCTATTTGGAGTAACCTCAAAAGATATTCTTCTAAAAATGATCTAATTTCCATTAAGCGAATATGATTATTTGTTCTCAAAAGAAATAATCAATTACCAGATTCAAATGAAATACAAAATTACTTACATTCTATTTATTCAACAAGCATACCTCAATGAACCAATCTAGTTTAAGTAGTTTTATTTTTGCTTTAGAAAAAAATGGTTATTTTTCAGATATTAAACAGAGATACTTAAAAATAAAACAAAAAAGTTAACCATTTAATTATCTTCCTGTATCATTCTAAAAAGAAAGGAAATGCATGGACTGTCCTAAATTGACCTGTCTCAAAATCCCTCATTCCCAAGCATTTCATAAAGTCTAAAAACTACCTTAAAACCCCTTACTACAGATCCACATTTCCACATCAAACTCATTACCCCCTCCCCCTAAAATCCCTTAATTTCCAAAATTTAATCAAGGAAATCTACTTTTTCATTTCTACCCAAAAACACCCTAATCCTAATCACTTCTTTTAATAGAAATCTTCTAATGAAATAAAATTTACTTCAAGGGAACTATCCCAAAATTTCACCCTCCCCCCTCCAAATCCCCCTTTCGTGTAAAACCGTTATTACCTAACTCTGGGACCAAAACCTCATAAAAATTGTGAGACTTTAGCTGAATACTTTTTAGAAAATTGAAGACATAAAAACTTTATTAATTAGTGCTATTTCTACAAGAATTTTCATAATGATAATATGATATGATATTTGGTTTTAGTAAGACAGATATTTTTTTTATTAGAGGACATCTGATGGAGAAAATGTTAAAACATTGAACCATTCTATCATTTTAACTTTCATATATCATAGCTATCACTTCATAATTTCCAAATAGCATTTAAGAAAAAGATAAATAAACCTTGTGGTATTAAAATAAATTATCCAAAAGAACATAAAATATCTTAAGAATGAATTTCCTGTTAAATTAAGAATTTTCAATTAGATGAAAAAATACTGCATATGAACTTTAGTAAACTACTCTAATCCATAAACTATATCATTTCAAGATATAGAAGAAATTTTTTGAAAGGATTGTAAAAATAATTGTATCAACACAAAAACGTCTCAATATTCTAAATCCTACCTTAAATCAAATGTATAATCAATCAGAATTTGATAAATTAGGTCTAAAAATAACTACATCTATGATAATATTATGATATGAAGGCTGATATTCACCATTCTTCTTTTGAAATTGTAACAAAGTTTAAGCTGTTTAATTATTTATCTTTAAAATAAAATGTTTCTTTTATATAGTTTTTTAATTTTGTAACTTGTGAAAAAAAGTAAATAATACTAAATTTAGTTGGGGATAAAGAGGCTTATTAATGAAGCAAAAATGAAATTTGATTCTTTTATTTTTTCAGCAAAATATTTCGCATGATTTATGATTTAGCTTGAAATCTGATAATTTTGAAATCTTACCCCAAAATTATTCATTTTTCCTAGAAACAAGACAATTAATTGATAACAATCTGATAATCAAGCCAACAAATATTTCTGAAAATGAGTACACCTTCTGAGAAAATTGTAAGGGAAATCGAAAACTGCAGCTTTAGCCTTCAGTCAATAGAGAAGTTTGTAGCCTTGATTGTAGTCAAATAGAAAGAATATTCAGAAATCTGCTACAAAGCAAACCGGTCTTTTGCGCTAATGCTCAGATTTAAAAACAATGGGATTGCAGAGGCAGCTCTGAAAGTAATTGAATGCACTGATAGCACAGAATGCTAAATTTAAACCATGGAAAGAGAGTATGCCATATGGAAATAACTTCATTCTAACTCAAGCTTAATTCTAAATCTAAATGACAATCAAATTGGAGAGATAGGAACGTAATCTCTGCTATCTCCCTTAGAGAATCTCTGTAACCTCTCAAGCCTAACCTTAAATCTATACAACAATTAAATTGGAGACCTAGGGGCTTAATCTCTACTATCTCCTTTAGCGAATCTCCTTAATCTCTCAATCCTAACCCTAGATCTTTATTTCAATCAAATTGGAGTGAAAGGAGCGTAATCTCTGTTATCTCCTTTAGCGAATCTCCTTAATCTCTCAAATCTAACCCTAAATCTAGATAGCAACGAAATTGGAGACCTAGGAGCATAAGCTCTGTTATCTCCTTTAGCGAATCTCCTTAATCTCTCAAGCCTAACCTTATTTCTTATTAGGAACTAAATTGGAATAATAGGAGCGTAATCTCTGTTATCTCCCTTAACTAATCTCCTTAATCTCTCAAGCTTAACCCTAGATCTAAATGAAAATCAAATTGGAGACAAAGGTGCATAATCTCTGTTATCTCCCTTAGCGAAACTCCTTAATCTCTCAAACTTAACCCTAGATCTAAATGACAACCAAATTGGAGACATAGGTGCGTAATCTCTACTATGTCCTTTAGCGAATCTCCTTAATTTTTCAAATCTAGAATTAATACTAAATAACAACTAAATTAAAGAGATAGGTGCGTAAAAGCTGTTATCTCCCTTAGAGAATCTCTTTAATCTCTCAAGCCTAACCTTAAATCTTATTAGGAACCGAATTGGAATAATAGGAGCATAATCTCTGCTATCTCCCTTAGCAAATCTCCTTAATCTCTCAAGTCTAACCCTAAATCTAAATTAAAACTAAATTGAAGAGACAGGAGCTTAATCTCTGTTATCTCCCATAGCAAATCTCTTTAATCTCTCAAGCCTAACATTAAATCTGGATTTCAACTAAATTGAAGACATAGGAACATAATCTCTGTTATCTCCCTTAGCGAATCTCCTTAATCTCTCAAGTTTAATCCTAGATCTAAATGAAAACTTAATTGGAGACATGGGGGTATAATCTCTGTTATCTCCTTTAGCGAATCTCCTTAATCTCTCAACGCTCTCCCTAGATTTAAGATTTAATAAAATCAGCGAAATGGGAGCTTATTCTCTATTCTATCCCCTCTTCAACATGACCAGTCTTTCAAGTTTATACTTAGTACTTAGGAACAACTTATTAACTAAACTAATAGAGCATTTATTCATACATTATTTCAAGAAATGAAAGTACTTAATGTCTTATGATTGAATATGTATTTACTGCATATTTTTTTGTTATTAAACACGATTGGCAAAATATTCTTATCTCCCTCAGCTTGTTTTCTGGAATTTACTGAGAGTTATCGTTTATCTCTACCTTTTTAAATATGAGATTTCTAATTCCGTGTTGTAAGTACATTAGACATAATAGATATTTCAGTTGTTTTACAAAGAGTTTAATACTAAAATTTCTTTTGTTTTGAAGGATTGATGAGTGCAGTTAGTAAGGAGAGTTGACAACCAAAGAATGAAAACTATTGTTTTTTCATGAAATTTCAGAAATAACTAAAAATATAAATGCACATTGAAATACTGATATCTTTCTAAAATAAAGTTCATCCTAAAGCACTCTAAAAGATAAGAAACCAGTTTGTTGTTTGAAATAGATAAAAGCAAGATCACGAAAGTTCTTTTTTCTAACAAAATAGACAAACAAGAGCACAATATTTATTCTAAAATGCGACTTTTTCTGTGATAACTTTTCTCTCAAAAATAATCTTGTTTTTGTTCTGTGCTCTGCATCATTTAAATATTTGCTCTGAATTAAGTAAATTAAAGAAACCAACGCAAATAAGAAAAATTCTATTGTTCATCAAACAAATCTAGTTAGACTCAAATCCACTACTTTTGCTAAAGTTTGTATCTAAAATGGCTATGAAAACAGTAGTACAATTCACTGCAGTTGTTGGTGGTGTGATAGTTGGCGCAACTTCAATTCGATACCTCTTCAATACACTTGGAATTTCAAGCTAAAGGAAATATGAAAATAATAATCAGACTTATCAATAGAGTTACCAACAAAAAGCATCATAGAATGGAGATGTATTCGATCAAGCTGTAGCTGACTTCACTAACAGCAATAATAATGCATAAAGAACAAATAATGATAGAAACTATTGATATGAAATTCAAATGTGCTGGTTTTAAAACCATAATCGTTTTCATATCGCTTGCTATTCAATCTCTAATATCCCTTCACGAAATAACTTTTTGAGCAATTTCATCTTATCCTAGGGTTTTACAAATATTATGTTTGTCTCTTCATGTTTTCTGTTAAGAATAAACTCAACTATAGTTTGTTATGAACTTAAAAATGTGCACTGTTTATGTAATTTTTTATTAAGGTGTCATTTTACTATTTTTATGATGAAAATCAAGAAATCAATCTTGCTATTTTTCCTAAAAGCTAAGATTCTTAAAATAAAAAATACTCGAAAATGAAAAGAACATACATAAGTGGGTGGAGGATTCAATAATAGAGCATTGCTCTAATAATAATCTTGATACATATTTCATCATAAAAAGGGAGACGTTTATAAAGAGATTTCATTAATAAATTAGAAATATCTTTTATTAAAAATCAATAATTAAATTATTGCATACATCCACCCTCCCCCCAATGTTGATAAGAAAGTTGATGCGGGAAAAAAGACACATAGGAGGGAGAGAGAGAGAAATCTTATTAATATCTTTTTGTGGAGACGAATAATCTATTTTCACTCTTGAAAATGGGCTGTTTGCAGTCAAAACCATAGAAAGATTAAGAAATCAAGCAAGCACTAGAAAGAATTAAAGAAAAGGAGCATGCCATCGATGAACTGATCAAGCAGCATGAGTAAATCATCTACTAAAGCTAGAAATAAATGCAGCCAGGGTAAAAGATCGAAATCGAGGAGGACTACAAGCAGAAAATCAACTAGCGATTCGATTAGCTTGAAAAGAATCTTGAGAAATTCAACTCTGATGGATTCCGATTGAACACGAATAGCAATAACAACAACGGTAAAGAAGGTAATAGCAAATCGCCATCGACATTAATGCAAAGATAACCTCCAAACAACAACAATAACAACAATGGTAACATTCTGTTTACTGAAGATATCCAAGTTAACAGTAAGAATGTCATTTAGAGTCCACCGATTTCGATTTCTCCAAATTAGCTGCCAAATTAAATGCAACTCTAAAGGGAATCTTCCTAGCAATCACAACCTGTAACATCTTCGCAACATATTCAACACTAGCAGTCTTTGCCATAGAATCAACAATAACAATAATAGATAATACTTTAATAGCAATAATAACAACAATAACAATTGCAGTAATCACTCAAAAAATAACAACTTTTTGAAAATGGAATTCACTAGCAACAACAACTACAATAACAGCAACAGGCGGCATAAGAATAGATGATATTTTCCCAAGCAAAAAACAAGCATCCTTCTAGAAAGAGTTCAGACCATAGAATAACTTCTCCGAAAAGAATTTCAATGGGCTCAAATGGAAAAATCATTAAATAATCAAAAGCCAACAACAATAATAATCCTAATCAAGTTGAAGATGACATGCAGCACTGGAATAACATCATTTAAGCGCTGGATGATATTAGCATTCGACCAATCGACTAATTCAATGAAAACTAACCTCAACAGAAAAATATTATCCCAAGCACAGATGTACTTGATTTCGATATCACAACAGGCAAGTAAAAAAGCAACAATAATGTATTATCTCAGCTGAATTCACAGACACTCCCCGCATAACCATAACAGTAAAAGAACTTCTCAGGGGTTAATTCCCATGAAATCTAAGCTGTTAATTCACATAATCGACCAAAGACAAGTGGAGCTGCAGTTCCTCTGGATTAAATCATACTAAACAACCCCGAACTCAATAAAATCCATCAGAAAGTATCGAATGCAATTCTCAAGAATCCCTGAGAAAGATGCAAATGTTATCCTTTAAAAAAATAATTATTTCTTATCCCTTTTTATGTTGTTCTCCAATTTCAAAGTCTGTTTTTCGTTTGCTCTCTTTCTCTCATTTACAGTGTCAGAAAATATATGTTTATTTCGTTTCTTTTCATATTTTATCTCACAAAAGAAACTCACCATTTATCCATTCTTAGATTACAAACTATTTGATGAGGTTGATTAAGGAAATAAAGGACCACTTGTGAGATTTAGATCATTTTAGAAGGAAAAGAAAGAAATTAAAAATAATAATTTTTGTTAAAGAAGTATTTGTAAGATAGTAGATTAATTCTTAGATCAAATCCAGCCACTAATCTTGAGTAATTTATGTCTGTTTAACTGCCGCATAATTCGATATATTACATTCTTTAATTTAATCCTAACTTACAACAACAGAAACAACAATATTCATTTAGGGCTTTGAATCAAATTACTTTGCTAACATGGATTTGAACTTCATCTTCTTTCCAGTTCCAAAGAAGAGATACACCAAAGAACAACATGAGGTAGCTTAGAAAGATATCCATATTGCAGATGTTGAGGTTGATATTAACTTACTCTTGATTGTTAACTGCAGGGAGAGTTGATTTGGATCCCTAAGATTGTTTGGGAAGAAGGTAAGCAAGAAATCAACTGCGGCATCAGCAGTAGCAACAAGAATAATCCAAGTTTCCAAGTGAATAACGCTGACAAGCAAAATAGCTTGAATAGCAGTGGTAATCAACTACAAGACTCAGCTAATAGTTATTTCGGAATGACTTTGAAGACCAGAATATCGTTTTAAAGACAGCCAAATAAAAAGGAAGAATTGGAAATTGAAAACAGCATGTTGATGCCTGAAAACGAAACACTGATCACGTAATTTAACGATCCCGAAGAAGGAAATCTTACATTCATAGACGACAAAGAAGATGGAGAATAAAAGCATGGGACGATCAATACACTGACTGTCAAAACATAATCCAAAAAAAATAACTTCAATGTAAAGGAAAACAAGCCTCAAAACATCTTATTTTCACAATTGTTAAACACTCAAAAGCGTAATAGTGCTAGAAGCGGCCTTAATTGTAATAACAACGCTAACAAAACGGACTTGTCAATATGTTCCATGGCTCAAGAAAATTTAGAGGAGGATCTAGCTCTTTAATCCCCACAGTATCATATGTCTAACTACGACTCTTAACTGTTTTAAAGTAACAGTTTCACGCATAAGTCATCAATGACGTCTCCTAGAGCCCCACTAACCTCAATATCCCTTTCATCTTAAAGCAACATCAGCAACAACACTAATAATTAATCATATTTTTCCTCACAAAACAAAAGTGTTTCTCTTTAACATATCAACAGTAACTCTTGCAATCAACTAGCTTCGAAAACAAACCCATCACCTCTTCTTAGACTTTCATCACTTTTACCACATTCTTCGAAATCAGAGAGAGAAAATAATAACAATACAACTTCATAATTCAAAAACAGCAATAAGTTTTGGTCTACATAAAGTTAAAATCCTTCCTAATAGACTCAATAACAGCAGACGTTCCTTGAAGGATCATTGCAGGAGTAATGCGAATATTTATAAGCTAAATAAGAGAATTCTTCAATGTCTAATCGTTAAAATAGTAGCAGCCTACATGGAGAGTTCTTCTCTCAAAAGTAATAATAATAGCCTATTAATTATTCTTCATAGAATGTAAAGCATTAATAAAGTTTGCCAATCAGCACAAAAAATTCAAAATTTAACAGTAACGAGCACTATCCAAATGATTCTACAATCAACTCTCCTTCTTGGAGCATTCCTAGAGATGAAAAATCAAAGTTCATTCCTTGTTTGTTCTTGAGGAGCTATTAACCTTCGAACTACATAATGATTTACTTTCATGGCAATGGAGAAGATATTTCTCTTTCATATGAGCTCACTGACCATATTAGAAAGAATCTACAGGTATTATCATATTCATTCGAGAGTTTCAGGGATTAGTTTCAAGAAATAGTATTCTGATTGTATTTTTTACCTTTTTTAACCTTCCATTTTTCTTTTCAGATAAATGTTCTAGCAGTCGAATATCAAGGTTACGGTTTATACGAAGGATCAGCAGATGAAAACTAAATCATCAAGGACACACTGTTTATTTACAATTACTTGACTTTACAGTTATCTTATGAACCCAGTCACATTTTAGTTATGGGAAGATCAATAGGTACAGGTCCAGCAACCTGGTTGGCTGCAAATAAAACCATTGGAGCTCTTGTGCTAGTCTCAGGGTTTACGTCACTAAGAGGTGTTGTAAAACACATTGCAGGCTCATTTGCACAGCATTTAATCAAAGAACGTTTTGTGAATGTTGATAACATCGCTAGAGTTGTATGTCCGACTTTTATCCTACATGGAAAAATGGATGCACTGATACCGTACAGTCACAGCGAATAATTACATGGTAAATACTGTTTATTTAATAATACCAGAAATTGAGCCAGAATTACAGCAGATTATTTGATTTTTCAAGTTTTCTCATTTTGTATTTTTCTAACAAACTATCTGCTTTTCTGCTACAGATGCATGCAAAGGATTTTCCGAATTACACCTACCTAAAAAGATGACACACACGATAATTAATTTTAATCTTGATCTTACCATTCCTCTTTAGAAGTTCCTACTTTCAAGAGGAGTAGACATCAAAGGAGATAACGCTCAGCTGTCAGCTAAAGATATTATACATCCCTCTCTTTCTCTCTATTAACAGCCTAATATGCAAGAAATCTCTTGAGAAAGAAAAAATAAAAAATAAAAAAGAATTGTACTTTTTAATTAATTGAAAATAATCATGTTAGAAGTTGTTACTTCATTAAAAGGAATATTCTAATAAGGATATTGTATTTATAATTTTAGCATCCCTTGAAATTCAGCAATCTTACTTATTACTTATGAATAAAAAATTCAATTGTATTTGAGAGTTTCTGCCAAAAAATGGCAATTTATTTTAAAAAAATAAGTCTCTCTCTCTCTCAAATCCTCTAATTAACAGTTATAAATCCTATTAGTATATTAAGAAATGTTTCAACTGCACAAGAACAAAAAAGAATACAAATATTCAAATATATTCATTTTTCCATTTATGCTTTGAGAGCCTTTAGAATCGAAAGAAGTTATCCTCCTGGGAATCTTCCAAGCACTCCCTCAGCAGCGCTAATTTCATCATAGGACTACACAGAATCTCTCACAAGAGCAGCTTTTGAATTTGTCTGCTTTTGTCCATGGAGAGCACTAACCAAGTTCTCTGAGAGTGTAATCGCCACAGGTACTGGCTCAAATGTGTGATCACCTATTTTCACTGGAGTTGTATGGTCACCTGTGACACAAAGTATGTAATCGTTTTAAGTATCATTTTAAGCTAACTTTGAGAATTCCTACAGCATTTTGTCCACTTTCTCCAAATATTAAACCTTTTTCTCCACACTCTTGTCATGGCCAGCATCATCCACAGCTTTGATATGCAAGAAACCGAACTCCAACTCTAGTCATTCCAAAAGTTACAAAAACACACAAAATGAAGCTCAAGATAACGCAAGAAGAACTGTGTGAATTTATACCAAATAATTTAGATTTACCAGGATGATTTTAGAATGTACTCATAGCAGTTCTTATCTTACTAGAATAATCTGAGTGGTAATCTCCAGTTGCACCAGGAGCTTTAACGATTTCCATTTCTAAAGTCTACCCTAATCCACAGATGATCGCAGTCGGAGCAATCATAAATCCTTTCATTCCGTGTCGTTTTTCAAAATTATCAACCTCTTTTTAGTATTAGCAATAACCAAATAATAAAATGAATAAAAAGCATAATAGTAATTCCATATTTTTCTTTAAAATATTACGCAATCTCATTCCAGCTCCTCGAAGTAGAATGACATTAGCGGTAGGTAAGTTCTATTATTTTCTCTTGACATTAAGTGGAGTCAATTTCAGTGTGTCATGAATTGCATTGCTAACTGCATTCACAATAGTTGCTGTTTAAACTGCAGTTTCGTCTTTGTTATCCTTCGCAACAACTTTACGTAGTTTTAAATTGTCTTTTAGAGGATCCGTTCCAGTTATCTTATCACTTAAATTCGGTCCTGAGAGGATAACTCCACAACGATGTTCAGTAGCATGCTAAACAGCAATCGAGTATTCTTCATGTCCTGGGACAATCAAACCATTTACAGTGTCAATGAGGCTTAAACCCCATTTATCGAAGTCTCTGTCGACTCTGCGTAGCTTGACAATTTACGTTTCTTCATCCATATGCGCGAAATTACATTTAAAAGCGATATCTTGACAAGTCATTTTTAAACCAGCACCCATACTCTCAAATGCTCCTCTTCCACGATAAAGTGTAAATGGGGGATATCCAAAAATATTCATGTGAGCTGTGTCACTCCCACAAGCTAGACCCGTCTCCACTGGATCCATAAGACCATTTATGCCTAGAAAAATGATTTAAAGGAATCTTAGTAACAAAAAATGAAGATGAAATAGGAATTCAAATCTAAAACTAACCTGACTCAGCAATAGCATCGAAGATTGGAAGGTTAGCTATTTGCAATGCAGTTTTATTATCGTGATCTTTCATTCCAATGTCACCAATACCATCCACAAGCACAAGCAATATTTTTACGTTCTTTTTTCCATTTATCTGATGAGTTCTAGCCTCATGCGATGAAGGAAGTGTAGCCATGAATTACTAACTAAAACACGCTTTTATTTTTTAAATTAATTGAGAAATTAGAAGGAAAAAAATCTTCACCAAATGTTTTTATTATGCAGCAAATAAAATGTTCATCCCAAAGTAAAAAACCAATCTCTTTGTTAAGATCTTGGATCTATCTTGAAATAAAATGAATCATTTCTAATATGAATGCTTAAAACAATAAAGATTTGACATTTTGTTGATTTTTTGGTTTGGAATAAATAAAATACCTTAGTTATCATGAATTTCATAGTCATTGAGATTAGCAAAAATGGGGGAAATAATAGGTTTGCTATTTAAATGGTTTGAAAAAATAATAATAAAAAAGAGCAAAACAAAACTAACCAATAAATCAGCAATCGAATGAAATCTTTCAAAAAGGAATGTCAGATACTTGTGAATTCCTCCAAGGTAATCCCAAAAAAGATATCTAAATTCAGTTAGTCCTTTGTGATTAATACCATATGCTGTGTTCTTCGATCAATCTGGGAGTTAATTCGATTATTAAAGATTATAAAAAGGTTTTTGTTATGGATCAGTTCCAGTAGTTTATTGTGCTATAAATTAAGAGATATTGAAAGAGAACTAATAAATCATCTTCTTGGTGTAGTTGCCTGGTGAATACCTATTTAATAGCTTGTGAGTGTGTGAAGTCCATTTCAGTGCTGAAGGGATGATCAGGAGAAAGTTTAGAAGCTAATAAATGGAAGGCAAACTTGTCAAGATGCCAGAGTTGCATCAATAGAATCCAGATATTGTCCTGCTTACTAAAGACGACAAGCAGAACTTTCCTAAAATTATTCGACTACCCTCATAGTCAAAGCTGCCTTCACTAAATGACTCATTTTCATCGGGAATTAGGAATAAACTTATTCATGATGGTAAATATTTTTGAAATCAAGCCGCAAGCTCAATCTAAACCACACTTTATATTGTTGTTACATTCATGTTTCTCATTTGTTTGGGTATTTTTTTACCTTCAAAGTCTACACACCTAGCCAAGGAGATTTATTGAATAGATCAATAAGAAAATTGAGCTCTTCGACTTCAAAATCTCGACAAAACTAATAGCAAAATGTCTCGCGGAGTGCAAGCAGTAGTAGATCTTAAGGTTAAAAACATGTGATATCCCCAATCCAATAGGTTAAAATCATCAATCGTAGCTTCTCCCAATAAGATAAAACCCGAAACACACAAATACCCACATAAACATAAGGCTTACAAAGTCTCTCTAAACTGGTTAATTACAATCTCTACAGAAAACACTCTGCATATGTACATTTATGAACTATTATTATCTTTTTTAGCAGCATTAATATGTTTTTGTTTTGATGTTTTTCATATTTTAGAATAGGCAAACTATTTATGATAAAGCTAGAACACCCATTTAGCCAAAGTAGATTACCAACCCTTCACTTATTAAAATCAAGAACATGCACAATACAACATCTTCTACTAGTTCAGTGCCAGCAGCTGCCAAAAAGAGTTCTTCTAGCAGACCCATTCTTACTGATAGGCAAAAGCCAGTTGAAGTCAATGGAAAATCTATTTCTGGTTCCCAAATAATAAATACCCCTCAATAGAAACCATAACTGCATGCTACACATGTTTCCTTACCTTACATAAAAACACAATCTGCAGTGTCATCTATTCAACAAAGAAAAGTAAGAAATAGGAATAAAACTGGCAGTTATTTTTAATAATATTTACAGTTATTTTCATAGTTTTATCAATTTTTTCCCTCTTTTCGCAGAAAATAATGTATAGAAATGAATCAGAACAATCAATAAAGAATAAAGTAATCAAAGAGAATAATCCTCTTCGAATTGGGTAGCATAGAAATGGCTATCAGAGCAATCCAAGACAATAAGATAAGAAAGCTGTTCCTGCTCTTGGGTATCATAAACTAACTGTTGGCAACTTAAATCCTAGATGAACTCTTTTTTTAGTGGCTTAAGTGCTGCATAATAATCGCAAAATAAATATTTTTAGCTCATTAAATAAGATAAATTTTGGTCATTTTTGTGAAGAAAATAGTTCATTAAGAAAAATAAATTGAAGAATCTCATGCTCAAATGTCTCAAAAAAAGAAGGAGGGAAGGAGAGAGATTAGTTTCTTTCTTTTTATTTTTATTGTTTCATTCATTTTTTTTTGTGTTCCTGGATTAATGATTTATCCCTTTTGTTTGTTGTTTTCTTAAGAAGATAATTCCAACAGCAACAAAAGAATTTTCTTTCCTTTTTCAAGAAGTGACTCTAATAATTTAAAAAAGATATATTTTAGTAAATTTTCTGATTGAGATTTTATGACTCATAGTTTCTTTGTTGCTCTCTCAGTGGATATAAGAATCCTTTGTTAAATTAATTACTTTGCTTAATTGGTAGGTTCATTACACAAGTAAATTAATCTCTCTCATTTTTATTATTTTAACAAACCAACATAAAATAAGGTTTTCATCAGAGAACCCACTGTTGGGGAAGTAGCGAAAAAATAATATCTGAGAAAGAAGAATAAAATGAATGGAGGATATTCACATTAAATCACTGATGTGTTAGTTGAGAAAGAAAAAGGCCAAAATTATTATTGTATCATAATATTTAAAACAGGTAAATAATGATAAGAGATTTAAAATAGTATTTCTTGTTAGCTAATCTTATCTTGATAGAACTGAATTGTCCTTTGTTTTGTTATGCTTGGAAGGAAGAAGCATGTGTGTCTTTTTTATTTTCCTTGAAATAACATGGTTTTTAAAAGAAAAAATCATTTTTAAATAAAATCTCTCTCTTTCTCTTTTCTGTAAACATCTATTTTGTATTAAATCGTTTATCAGGCAGTTGCTCATTTTATTATTTTATTTCCATGATTTGCTTTCACCAAGATAATTCAAAATGAATCTTCTAAAGCACAAGAAGTGAGAATATTAAAAAGAGTTACATTTCAAATCAAATGAATCTCCTCTCTTAAATAGCTAAAAAATATTTATGGAACACTTAATCACTACCAATATTCATCGCTGAAAATAAACTAATATATCTTTATTAAACGAACTAAGTACAAGACACAAATTCGATCAAATTCATCTCTTCAAAGGCTCATCTCTCGTTGTTTGATTTACTGGCTAGTTTCAATAATAACTCGAGATAATTTGAATCTAATGACAAAATTAAACAATGATAAACTCTTAAAAGGATTGTTTATTCATAAGAGATACATTTAAGTAGTTGGTTAATAATATTCTTAAAGTAACTCCCTACCAGAACTATCTGCTGGATAAGAAATATTTAATTTATATCTGCTTGTCTGCTAGATCTTCTAGCTATTTATTTCAATTATTAAGGTCAGATGGATTCACCCAAATATCAAATATGTATTTGAAATGATAAATTACATTATCTCACCATAAAAATGATACATAATACTGACAAAACCAAATAATTAGAATGCAGGCTTTATGAATACAACTAACAAGCATCCAGACACACAAAACTAAAGAAAGATATTTGTCTCTGTTTCTCATAGGTTCGTGTATTTATCTTTGAGTTGGTAATCGATATCTTCTGTGTAATCTTTAGAAGTGTTGATAATCTTGCCGTTGAACGCATTCACAAGGACTTCCATGTTGATGTAGTTGCAGTATTTCGGGATGTAGAAATATTACTAAGGGGTGAAGTAATATTTCGACCATGCGTATTTCATAGGCACAATGTCTTGAAATGGGTATGCATTTGGGAAGATATCACCTTTTTAAAAGAGTTTCCAGAAAAAATAATGAATTTGCTGGTTTGAAGACAATTAGGAATTCAAAACTTACCACTAAGAGGCCTGAATTACTCTCCAGTTTATGGAGATGCTAGCTGAGTGACATGAAAAGTTTAAGACAAGGGATCACCTTTAAGTTTTCTCTTTGATAAAAGCCAATCAAAACAAAAATCAATCCAAAAAACCAAATTTAAACGAATTCATTTTTGTTCCAATATTTTTCTCATAATTGTTTAGAAGTGATTGTACGTAGAATTGCTTGAGCCAGACTACTTCGATTGTCTCACCATCTTCGAGAAGATAGATTTCTTGAGGGATTCTACGCATGTTTGATTGTTGAATGACAACTCTATGGATGACTAAACAGATTTAGAAAAAAAGTATGTATTCCGATACATGGAAATAAATCAATATCTAGGCTTACGGAAACACTGAACAATGAAGAAGAATGGCATCGAAGCAGGCATTGTCAAGTAGACTAATCAAAGATAATAGCAATAAATCACTTTGAAGGGATTGTGTTTAGTTTTTTCAAATATTTTATGAGTGTCCTCAAAACAAGTATGCTGAACTTACAGGGATTGTTGCCGATTAGTGTGCAGATGTAGTAGAAAGGAATAAAGAACTTTGATCTCTGGAAAGTTCCAGTATATATCTGATTTTGGATATTAATGAGAAGTATTAGAAAAATCAGGAAATCAGAATGAATCGAATTCCATACTCTTGGTTGATAGAAATAGAGGAGGCACTTTCCATCTTTTTGAAACTGCAGTTTCGATGGTGGACAAAAGATGAGCTTGCTATTCAGATAAAAGCCAATCCAAAATTCATCAAAATGTTTGTCATGTTTGAGGCAAATGGATTGAGAAGAGGTATTTATTTCACCTGTAGTCTATGATGCTTGTAGGTGATTCCTTGTAGACAACTTTTTCAAATCTACTGAATAAAGCAGAATTCGGGAATGTCAGACTAAGAGGACTTTAACTCTTTTGTATCGTTTTTATCATCATCGACATCATTTGGATTTACTCAATCTACGTTATTCAATCTCTTTAATTTTAAGAAGCAGCAATATTCTTTCCATTTGATTTTTCTTTATTTTTCACATAACTCACATACTTTATACCACTTACATATCTTTAATCAAGCCCCCTCCTATTCTCCCCAAAGGATGTTTGCTATGCAAATATCTTTGATTTTTGTAATTTCTTGTTCTGATGAAAAACAATTTAATTATTATTCGTTGAGAAAATGAGAAGGAGATTGATTATTGAAGATTGCATGAGGTGAGGAGAGAGCTAGCAATAGATTTTGATTTTGATGTTAGTTTGATTTAAAAAATTAATCTGAAAAAGAGAGAGAGAGAGAATGAATTGGGAGGAAGTATACTACAAGCTAAGCAAGTTGAAAGAGGCTAACGAGTTCAAGAGGAACGTGCCTTCTAAATTAGCTCACTTGAAAGATACAAGCCAGCTAGAATAATTTAACTTTCAAGACTCTAGATAACAACATAACTACATTCTTCCAAATGATGTTTACTTGGATGAAGATGAGGAGGATGATGATGACTATGGAAATGAATCTAGCTATGAAGAGGAGGATGTAGAGGAAGAAGAAAATCAGGGATATTATTAGCAAGGAAAACATGAAGAACAAGAATAATTGAGGATAAATCCTAAGAATAATGCTAAAATCTAAGGAATTCCGAACTAGACTGGAGGGCCATAGATATTTGATGATTTCAATGAAAAAGAAAATGAATTTGTCAATAGTACAAACAAAGATAAAAATAGCAATAAAAATAATTTAGGAGCTATCAAAAATAGCGATTATTATTCTTTAAATACAAACAATTATGCTGGGAATATGGATAGCACAAAAGCAGCTACAGCAATGACATCCAAGATGGCGAATAACACTAAAGATATTAATAATAACTAAGAAATCATGAAAGTGTTTTCACAAGGATAAATTAAATAAAATAACTACATCGAAAATAGAAAAGATTAGCAAATTAATATGTTCTAACCTAGCAGCATTGTGGCATATGCAACTATTGGTAAGAATGATAAATTGTTGGGTTTTTAAATTATGCAAGTGTTGAAAATATGCTAAAATTCTTATTATTGTTTGATTGAAATTGCACTAAAAAGGCACTGGAACATTTGGGCGAGTGAGGATGGCTAAAATAAAGGGAAATAATCGAGAAGTATTTGCCCTTAAAATCATGAAAAAACTTGAGATTGTTCGTCTCAAATAAGTCGATCACATTAAATCCGAAAAGAGAATTCTATCGCTGATTTCACACCCATTTCTAGTTGAGATGTACTTATTTCTGAATAATTTACAAAGTTTACTAGTTTTTTATCTTTTTTTCTTCTCCAAACTTGAAGTTTTGATTTATGTCTGTTTTCTTTTGCAAACTCTTTCAAAACAGGAAAGGATCATTTTAAGATGAACGAAATATCTACATGCTCTTCGAGTTCGTTAGTGGAGGAGAAATTTTCTCTAGACTCAGAAAAGAAGGCAGGTTCTCTAATGATGTTTCGTTGTTTTATATTTCTGAGATTTATCTCGCACTGCATTACTTGCATTAGTAGAACATTGTCTACCGAGACCTCAAACCCGAGAATCTTCTCATTAATAAAGATGGACATGTGAAGATAGCTGATTTTGGTTTTGCAAAATACATGGACTAGGCTAGAACTTTCACGCTCTGCGGCACTCCAGAATATTTAGCACCTGAAATCATCAATGGAGCTGATGTTGGCTATGGGAAATCAGTTGATTGGTGGGCATTAGGGATATTAATCTTTGAAATGCTCTCAGGGCATCCTCCGTTTTATGATACAGATCCAATAGGGATTTATAATAAAATTATCAAATCAGTGATTAATTTTCCAGATTGTATGTCGCTCAGAGCTAAAGACCTTATCAGAAAGCTACTTAATCCTGACATCAGTAAAAGATTAGGATGCACTGAAGTAAAATAGTTATTTTTTGTATGTTTAGGATCACATTATAATTTAATTATTTTGATATTTGTGAGATAAATATTTTTGAATTTGCCTTTGTTTAGAATGGATCGGAGATTGCTAAGCACAAATGGTTCAAGGGAGTAAATTGGGAGAAAGTTTTATCTAAGAATGTACCTGCTCCTTGGGTTCCATATTTAAAAAGCTACGATGATCTTAGTTGCTTTGAGAAATATCCTGATTCGTCTGAAGAATCTTTAACCCCTCCTGTGGAAATGCAAAAGTTATTTAGAGATTTTTGAGAGATTCCTTTAGTGTTTTAGTGAGAAAAGCATTATTTTTTCAAGTCTCATCCAAATCTACTTCATCAAAAGCAGTTGCATTCTAGATCAAATTTCAGTTTAAGGTAGAAAAAGAACTTCTCCTTTTTTATTTCAAGAAAACATTTTTTAAATAGCAATAAAGTTAAATAAAAATGGAAAATATAAAATAAGGAAGACTGTTAATAGATTTCAGTTTGAAGTTTAGTAATAGCAACATTTTATAAGCTAAACAGTCTTAAATCTCTTTATTTCTTTATGTAAATATTTATACTAACACTTAATTTAGAAATTTAAATTTAGTTGAGAATGATCTGTATTTTGCTCAAAATCTTTTTTTCTAAACTAACAATCCCTTCTTTTTCATGATTTACTTTCCAAAACTTAAAAACAATAACAAACTGGAATACACAGAACTAATGATTTTGTTTTTGGACAGTTTAAATAATTCCGTTGGTGTAGGACATACATAAAAATATTATTATTTTTTCTGCGGAAACTTGAGTTTGCTTTTGGAGTCCAAAGAAAATATGAAATTCAAGATTAGATATTGAATTGCAGATTTCAAGCTCTGTTGGGGTAGAGCATAACTCTGAGGGTAGAGCCAATAGCCGAAGGAGGGAGGTTAGTGGCGAATCTTGCAATAGCGACACCTTAGTCTCCGTGAGCTCTGCTAATTCTTCCCCAGATGGTCTAAGAAAAAAAAAGAAGACGATTAAAGCAATTTTAACAAAACTCAAGCCATTTTTTATTCTCTTTTGCTGATGAACCTATCACTCATTTCATGGAAAAATGTATTTTTATTTTTCCAAAATGTGCTTATTTATGTTTTGCTAAGAGTGAAAAGGCCTTGGAAATAATCTTTTTGGTTTCCCAATTAGCTTTGAAATTGCTTTCTTTGAGTTCTTTTTGTTTTCTGTTTAAAATGCTAATTTATTGATTTTTTTACTCTGAAGTTAGAGCCATTCTTGCTTTGACCCTTGTAAATGTAAACGACTCTCTTTCCGTGATAGTAAGCGACGTCAGTCTTGGTATTGACACCCTAGAGCTTGAGGAGGACCTAGTTGCTGTTTTGGGTGTGGTGGGATCTGTTTGTTAAAAGCAGCAATACATCAATAAATCAGTCAGCTAATAATTTATTCAGGAAATCTCTCTCTTTGTTTTGAATAATATTGAGGGATAATTGCTCAAATCTGAAATGAAAAACAGCCATTTTTTGTAGATTTTTTGCATCGCAACCAGATATTATCCCATTAAATATTAAATATCCCATGCAACTTAGCTATCTCTGGATCTTTCGATTTTAAGCCTGCTACTTATCATTTTCTTTCCAAAACTGATTGTGCTAATTCAAGGACCATCTAATCTGCAAATGAATCAAACATGGTACCTTCTGAAACCGGTGAAAGCTGCCTTGACCCAAAGTCTGTTGAGTTAGAAAACGAACAAGGAGAGTTAAGCAAATGCAAGAAAATAAATGGCTAATTTGTTAGGGTTACCTTGTAGGGGCGTTAGGAGAGTTTTACTTAGCCATTTTAAAGTCTGTATTAAGTTGAGATATTCTTCTTCTTTTTTTCTTGTTTTTAATTATTTTGTATTTATCCTCGCGTCTTCTCCTTTTATTTTGATTCCCTTCATCAGACCCTCATTATATTTTTTTGGCCTTGCAATTTATATCTTGATCCCTCACTCCCCCCTCTTCCCATTCGTTTCTTGCTACTCTCAGAAGAATGTTTATTTAAGAATTTTTGAGATGAAGGTAGTCATTATCATAAAAACAAATGGATTTTATCAATTTTTAAAGCGAATCAAACTGATTCAAAAAGAGTGTTTAATTTATAAAAGTTAAAAATTGTTAATAAAATTATTTATTTTTATGTAACCGAAGAATTGTTCTTTGTTTTTGAAAAATGTTTCAGGATAGCTATTTTAAGCAGTAGAATTTTCCTTAACTTTGATGAGATTTTCTTCACAGAGTTTGTTATGTTTGACTGTCATTCTCCTAGGGAATTAATATTCGTTCGGTGTAGATTTCTCCTTATCCAGATAGAGCTAATACTCTCTCTTTCGACTAAAATAACAATCCACTCAGAAGCTTTCTCCCAAAAACCTTCATCATGTAACATCCACAAACTAAAGGAAGAGTTTAGGTTTCTGTTTTTTCATCATCTTCATGAATACTTTATCTGCTTTGATTTGCTTAGTCAATTTTTTCTGCAGTTTAGTCACCAATTAATCTTTGACATTCACAATCCACTGCTTCAAACTATGGTAAATTACAATATTTGGCTATTTTTAGACATCTCAATTGCGGTTAGCTCATTTTCCAAATAACTAACCCTCTTTTTTCATTTCTTCCAGCTGAGAATCTATCCATTAATAGCATCCCTTCTCCCATTTGATACCCTATCGAGAATATATGTCCAGTTTCTTTAATTAGCTGCAAGCATTGTAAGCTGTAAGGATCCCAAAGTTTCACAACAAATTCACCAGAAGCTGTTGCTAATAAATCCCAGTTTCCTTCTTGGAAGTGAATGCGAGTTAGCGCAGTCAACGGAAGTCCATGCGCTTCAACTCTTTGAATGAATTTTCCAGTGACAGCATTCCATTAGACTAAAAAAGGTGAGAGGCATGCAACTACCATATTTCTTGAGTTGCCATCTTAGTCTTTGCAATAATATTAAATCGCTTTCTCAAACATAATGGACTAACCAAATGTACTTCTTTTCCTGTTTTAACCAGGCAAGAGCACTTTGATAGTCTTGAGAGAACTCATTGAGCAAATTCTTATTTCGTTTGCTAGAGTTACAATACAAAGAGATCGAGTTAAATGAATACCACGAATATTCTTCAATTCTGGGATCACATAATCGTCAGTCCAAAAATCAACCGTGGATAATAACTTCAGCACAATATTCTTTTTCCAATTCAGAGATTCCTTTGAGAACCGCCATAACTATATGCTCATAGGTTTGATTTAAACTATCAATAACCCCGTAGCTTTACAGAATGTTAGACTTGCTATCTCCTTTCCATTGGTGGAAACTGTTTTGACAAGCTCGTAATGTTCTGAATTATTCTCTGGATTTTTAGAAAGACACCAAATAGAAATGAATCCTTCTTTCTAGCAAGTACAAAGAAGCGAATCATTTAGTGCTACAGCAGATGCGATTTTTTTGGTCGGCTGTTGAGTTGAAGAACTTTGCGTGTTAGAATTCTAAAAATTAGTATTGATTTGCATTTTGGAATGGATTTCTCCGGCCACAAAGAATTTTTGTTGTGGCTGTAAATAATATTAATTAATAAAACACACTATTTTTTTATGTATTCCCTGTATCACTTGGGAATCAGAATATATCAATATAAAAAAGTAATTGAATCAATGCGAGAAGGAGATAATCAATTGATAATTCATTAATATCATGATCATTTTGGAGATTGTAAAAAAGAAGCTTTCAATTAATTGCCGTTCATATCATTAGGAAATACTGGAAACATGCATCATTTACACAAAACCATTAAAAATTTTATTTTGCTTTAGCCCTAAAAACCTTTCATTCTTTGTAATAATGTCTTCTGTTAATTGATTTTCGATCTTTTTTAATTTCTCTCAATCTTTGATTGCAGAATATTTCGAGAGACTCTTAGATACAAGCTACACAACAGCTTGATGGTTCCCTAAGAGGTATTTTTCTTTAATTTATGTTACTGATCCAGTGCGTTTAGAGTTTTTCAATGACCCAATCAGCATGAAATCACCGAATTCCTGCACATCCACTGATTTGACTTCAAACTGTATTTCGTCACCAACTTCAATAACAGTAGAGGTTTTCTTGGCATCCATCCATTCGCTGGTTGTGGAGTTTAGATGAAGGACTTTGTCAGAAATATCATCGGCAAAGATAAGCACATTGAAGAGACCAAAAAGCTAAAGGGAAATATGCGAATCAAATGTTTAGGTCACAGATGCAATCAGCAAATCGGATTGCTTGATATTCAGTAGTTTTAATCGATATGAAGTAGGAACGAAGATAACTGGTGATTCATCATGAATAGATGCTTGATGGGCAGAGGATTTAACTGATTTCGAGGAGATCACTATCCCTTGCTATTTGGAATCCCATTTGAAGAGCTTCTTTTGGACATACTCTTTTAAAGTTGCTTTAAGGTTTCGCATCCCAGATGGATATACTCCTACTAATTCCTCACATTTGACACTGCTGACCCGAGCGATTTGGGTATGAACACTGCTATCGTTTGTGGTATCTTTCGAAATTGTTGCCATCTTATTTAATATGTGTGTGTTTTAGAAGAAAATAGTCTACTCCTCTTTTGTTGATCTTCAGTTTCTACTCTCTAGCTGATATGTTGCTAAAAAAGATATGAATGCAGCACCTGCTATCAATATATTTGTCAGATTAAATTAATTCAACCAAGAAAATTAAGCCTACTTTTGATGTGAATGCATATTTTTTATGATAAGTGCTCAGAGTGGGTTTTAAGGCAGTAATTCAGGCAAATGAATATTATTCTTTTGAAGCAATGCTTGTATCTGCAAAAAGATGAATAGCCATTTTAGGGCTTTATTGAATTTTAGATGAAATTAGCTTTTACCATTAGTTTCCCAACAAGAAAAGGTAACGAATTGAAAAAAAAGTAATTGCTGTGGCATCTGAGTGAGATGAAGCCCAGAGATATCTTTAATCAGTCTTTACTTGAAAGATCTCAGATTATTCGATTTTTATTAATTTTCAACACCTAAAACTAGAACTAAAAAACGCTTTGTGAAAAAAATATTGACCAAAATAATTCCATATTCTCTCTTGACTTGCTTGATTTCTTTTTGGTTCGGAGAATTATCTTCTTAATTCAGTTTGAAAAGAGAACCCCCCAAATAATCTAGCTACTTAGTAACTCTCTAAACTCTCTCTCTCTCTTTCTTTCTGTGAATCTGCGTAATCAAAGAAAGCAACCCTTTGAAAGCTAGGAGGGGGAGAGACTCGTTGCTTACACAAATGGGTTCATGCGTATCTTCGATATGCGGCTAGTAGGATTAGTTGATGCTGAGTACAAATGCTGATGGCTCTGTGCGGATTCAAACTTAGATCTAGCAGCAGTAAAATGCAGCAATCTCGCCAATAAATTAATAGAATGAATTGATTTGCAGTATCGACATGGGAGATGCAAGCAGCGTTAAGAATCTCATTTCTAACACGAATACCATCACTAATAATCTACCTAGCAATTGCAGTCAACCGAGAATCGGCACATAGACGCTGTTGCTGTTGGATCTAACTAATGCAATAGGATCGAAAAAGCGAGCTTCAGATGTAAATTTTGATTGCGGTCATAAAAATATTGACACTAACATGTAATAGATTCAAGACAACAACAGCAACAACGGCAACAACAATAATAATCTCATGGCCAGTGTTAAATACTGCGATTCAATATCCCCCAAGAGCATGATACTCTCAGATAGTCATCGCGAAGCTACCTTGCTTCTCTCAAAGTTCAAAAGGAATCATTCCTTCTACGGCAATAACAATCCTAGCAATATCAATTCCAATAACAACCCCAACAACAACAGCTCTAATAAAAGATAATTTCTGTATTTCCGATTACCTCGTACATAATTCCTACTTCCTCGGATCGAATTAATTCCTTGCATCGATGCCAATTCGCTTTAAGATTCTACATATCTCAAAGACATCCTAGAACTGCAGCAGAAAGCAAACTAACATAGTCAATGTAGCGTTCCCATACAACGCCGTGTGTCTACATCAATAATTGCGTCACAGTTTCTTCAACAAATAGTCTAATAGCAATAGCAGTAACTCTAAAGCTCGTCGAGTATCATAATTTACTTCAGCAAAGTCAGAATTTTTCTGAACGAAGCAACTCCAAATGACATGCAAGCATTACACGCCTTTGAGTGCATAGCCTCAACAAACAAACTAAGCGTGCATTTAACTGATTCAGCAAGTCCAGAGTAGCTCTAACTTATCCTCCCAAGATTTAGAGATCTTTCCGCACTTTCGTTAACTTTCACAATGGTTTTTAAGCCATCCAGTGACCTACTCCTGAGCTTAGCAAGCATAAACACCTCCTTAACAAGTTTAAAATTAACTTTTATCTAATGTGATGGTTAAAGTTCAGATGAATCACAGTGCGAGATATTCTACAGATCTTTGTTTGCTGCTGTGATCGCGAAATAAATCGTTTCGAGCAAATCCCCTGTGTCGCACCCATAACTGCAGTAATCTTCAAACTCCTCCAGTCTATGCTCTCTCAAGTTAGTATTCATTTATTCGTAGACTACTCGACCACTGGAAATGCTCTTAAACTAGATTTTACCATTTATTAACCTACCTAATCTCAATAAACTCACTCTAAAAATCATTACGCATCAAGAATATGCTCTTTTCAATGCTAGCTCTCTACTCAATTTCCTCCAATCCTCTCTCGATCTCTAAACAGTAGATATTTACGCTTTGCGACAGTTGAACATTTCCTTCTTAATTTCCAGTGCCGATAGCGTCAATACCAACTAAAACAGCCCCACGGCTAGATTCATTCCATTCGCTACTAATCGAATCATCGAAGACGAACCACCTTCCAGCACAGTCCCACAATCTAAAGCTACTCCTTAATGGATAGCAGCTGAAGATTCCATTATCCATCCAAATAACATTAACAACAACAATAATACATCTAGTGAAACCTTTCATTTAAACAGCAATAACAATGTTTAAACAATAGGATTTCAGGAGAATCCTTAACCGAAATAGCTTTCAACGAATATAAATTTTACTTAGCATGAAAGTGCTTCGATTTATCCGTCAATATCGAATATCCCTAGGAGAACATCCACTATCGGCGAGAATGTCCCTTCGTTCAAAGCGATTGGACTTGTAAATCAAGCATCGAATACAGCTTCCCCCGATACACCGTTATTCAAGAATTCTCCTTCTTCTGGATTTTCACAGCTAACATCGCATAACAACAATAGTTCTTAGTCTTCTTCAGTTCAAAACAACAACTGCATACTAACGTTATTGAAATGCTAGGATATCCGCAAGACAAGGAAATTAATTCTACGAGATGAGAGCATGAGCAACAGCTTTGGGACTGGAGTGATTCAGTTGAGAAATTGCAGTAATCTAAGTATTCTAGATTTGCAATTCCAAATGAATTCAGAGAGTCAATTTCAATCATTGCTATAGCTGCTACAAACAAACACTGCCACATTGAAGTATTTGACTTTGCAGATAGATAAAAAGATACTTATTTCTCTTTATGACGATCAGAAAGTGTTCTCGCTGATCACTAAGTTGAAAAATTTGATTTCTCTCAGGATGTCGTATAAAACGAAAGATTTATTATTTTTTTAGATTCTTCCAGTTCCAGGTCTAGTGAGATTTTAAGAAGCGAAGAATTCAAATTCTTAGTTAAGTAATTAATCTATTTATTCGAAATAGTAGTAGCTACCTGCTTCATCGAGACTTGCATCGAGATAGAATACTGTAGATTAGTTTATTAAGACTTTGGTTACTGCGAAATATCTTCTTCATGTTGAATCGCCAGATATTCTAGAAGTTGCTGAGAAATTGGATATTAAAGGTAGATTGTTGAAGATGTACATAAAACAAGTTAGAAGTAGAGTTAATCTAGTGTATTTATCAATTCATCCAAGTCTGAGAATACTACTAGATAGCATTAAAGAGCCTGCCAGGAATAATTAAACGCAGCTTAAGATTGGATAGTAAGTTCTCCTTGATATTCTTACTTTTTTTTGAGTGAACTTAAAGCTAACAGAAAAGAAAATAACCAAAATTTCCAAACTTATTTTTGTTTTCAAAAATATTTCTACAAATCAAACATCTATCTATCTAGCAGCTTAATCATACCAATCTCAAAATGTCTATTGTTCGCTTACCATCCATTCGTCACACATCTCAGTAACAAAACATAAACAATTCGAGTGCTGATGTTATTAAATATTTTATCTTTCTTGCAGGTAAAAAATGCTTCCTTCCCCTGTATCTTTGATCTTAACTCCTTCCTATGTCAATATGTTTTTGTATTCTTGCAATAATTAATAAAGAAAATGATTGTTTTTCATTATAAAACTTCGAATGAAGAAGAAAGACAAAGAATTATGAAACAATGGAGATAATAGGTTTAAATACTTAAAGGGGGATGTTAGCTTTAGTTTAAGTATTTACGCACTCCCTAGTTTTATTTTCTCTTTTCCAACTCAGAAAACCATTCAAGATCGATTTGCCAAGTTAAACTCCTAGGGTTTAAAAAAAGACTGGGTGCGCTGAAACAAAAACTTAAGAGGGGAGACATACTCTTGGGAGCTAAATTAAATAAGAATAAACTAAATTAGAAACTCACAAAAGATAAAAGCACACATCACAAATGGACGCTCAAAAGGAAACTAAGAAGGGAGAGGAGGACGTTAAGAAGGTCCGCGTCAGAATCACTTTGACTTGCAAGAACCAAAAGTCCGTCGAAAAGGCTACCACTGAAATCGTCAGCAGAGCTAAGAAGACCGAACAAGTTGAGGTTAAGGGACCCGTCAGAATGCCAACTAAGACCTTGGTCATCACCGTCCGTAAATCACCTTGTGGTGAGGGTTCCAAGACTTGGGACAGATTTGAAATGAGAATCTACAAGAGAGTTATCGATCTTGTCTGCCTCGTTCCTGATGTCAAGAGCATCACCAACTTCAGAATCGACCCTGGTGTAGAAATTGAACTCACCATGACTGCTGATCAATAGTGATTTCACTTCTCAAGTCTGCTTAGGTTGAATAAACAGAAATTGTTTTAGCTTCTACAATGAAATTGTTCAGTTAACTGAATAGAAGCTAATTTCATGTTCTGTGCAAGCTTTATTTAAATATGAGAATCATGTCCATTTCTTCAACAAAAAAATTTCTAAAAAAGAGGAAAAAAGAATAAAAGGAGTCAAAGGATAAACAACAAATAATCAAAGATAGAAGAAAGCATGAAAAACTAAATTATTCTCACTTCTTCTTTGAAATATCATCAATTATGCAAATTATGTTCTCTTTTAACCTTTCTCTTGGATATACGATTTATAGAATTGCTAATATGGTACGATATGCAATTTTGCAATCAATCATTTTGTTAAGTGATATTTCCCCTTTGAAATAATCTTAGAAAGTTCCTTTTTTCATTAAACTAATTGGTTTGTTGCTAAATGACTAATTACCCGCAGAGATTCTCAAAAAGATATCAAAATTTTAGTTTAATTTAGCTAAGAATATTCCTACTTTCATACAATCTCTCTCTATGATGAATCTCTCAATGATCTCCTCAAAAAAGTTAACCTTATCAGCTAAGCCTCTCTTCAATAAGTTCATCAATGCATTTAGTTCTAAAAAAGAAGATAAAGCAACTTGCGTAGAGCGAAAGAAGATAGTTAAACATTTCAAGAATGTTTTCACTGCGAATATCGATCTCTTCTGCCAAGGAAGTCCCCTTTCTAGTCTCAAAACAAACTCCCAGCTTCTTAAAAATATGGATTACCTCTAAATCGAATCACCAAAGCTCAATCTGATACTCAAACGTACAATTTCAACTATTTTCAAACACACACATACACAATCCCATTTTCAACAATACAAATAAGCTTCCTCAGCTGAAATCCTGTTAAAAAATGCATTAATACTTTCCCCCTTTTTCAACTCTAGAGACTATAGAGACCAAACTACCCTCTGAACTCACTCCCTAAGTCGCTCTTTAAACCCTCTTTGCTTTATGTTCCAGTTTAGAAGGTGATGAAGGACGTCTTCTGAAGGTTCTCTCTGAATATTTCTAGAAATTCTATTATTTATTCACCTAAGTAGAGCTCCAAAGAGCAGAATTTGCATTCATGCAGAGTGCAAAGCACATCAAGCTCAATTTCAATGCATCCCTCGAGGATGAAGTTTACTTTAAGTAACAAAAAGTCAAAATGTTAAACCATCATCAGACAAAGAATATCCTCGAACACATGAATATTAAGATACCTGCAGGTGTTAATGCAATTTACCACAAAGACGAGGAACGTATTACGTTGACATTCTCACATCTGAAGTAGCATTTAACGATTCTAGGAGTTTAGCATGGTGATTATTAAGGAATTTACAAGATTAAAGAACATCTCTTGAAAGATAAAACAACGAGACATTTCATCTTAGAATTACCACCACTTAAACACTACTAATTTGTAGATGCTACGGTAATAATTAATGATTGCATTTATATGTTCCTAATAAATGATTTGTTTTTTCTGAAATTCAAACAATTTTCTTTTTTTTTAGGAAGTATAGGACACTAAGAAAACTGATAAACTGAAGGGCATGCTGTTTGGAGGAAATACATTCTCTGGTGGAGATCCTTCATCGTCTTCACCAGAATAGCTCTTGAAACATTATAAAGAAATGCCGATTCTCACTGGAGACATGATAAGATTCTACATTGAGGAATACATTCTTCAATAGAAATCTGAATATCGATTGAACGAAACGGAGAGGATCGTAAATACTTGTGTGATTTATCTCTCTTTTTTTATGGTTTATTTTTGTTTCAGATCTATTCCAAAGAAGATGACTTAGCAAGACCAAATGAATTCCTTAGTTTTATCTATAATCAACTAAGCAGAGATAGGCACCTTGATTCGAAGATTCTCTTAGCTGATTTGTCTATTGAAGATGAAATCCATCAGTAAATTGATGGGAAAACAAACGAAGAAATCCAAGCGCAATTTGATCTCATGAAGTAATTACTCCAATAAGAAAATAATAACAATAATAACTTGATTAATTTAACCTTTCAAGTCGCACTTAAATCTCCACAAATATCTTTAATCATGATGCAATATGTTCTTTTTCTTCTTATAAACTGTTTTTTACAATTTATTTCTCTTAGAATAGTAAACTTAAACGAGTAGATAGATTACGCTATTCGCGTAGGGTAATCTGGATGTTGTTAGTGTGGTGATGGCATAAAGCGAGGACCATATGATATTGTGGGTGCTTCCAGTGAATCTGATTATAATTTTAAAATTCGAGAGAAAAATCTAGCAAAATAAGCATTAAATTTCATGAGAGTAAATTAAGAAGCTGAGAGATTTTTTATGATCGTTGACGATGTACATTTAGTGAATGTTCTTAAAGAGATTATCAATGAGTATTCGCTGAATGAGAAGGATTATAAAGAAAATAGAAAACAAGGATAGAACTTAAATGAATGGATTGCTGATATTAATAAAATGAAGTAGCAAAAAGATTTAAGTGATAAATTGACTGACGCAGAATATCTCAAGAAATTCTCACTTTATTCTGCTTATTTCAAAACTAACAGGTAAATATGTCTTGATTATTTGAATATTATTGTTGAAGATATTTAAAAATCATCCTCAACAAAAAACTCACGCATTAAGAAATTATTTCCTTTAATTTTCTTCTAAATATTGAAATCTCCTGCCTAACGAATATTCATTTAATTACTTTGTTTTTAAATCTAAATTGAATTCTTAAACAATTTAATTGTTTATTTTAACTCAATTTTGAATGAACAATTCAAAAATAATTTAAATATGAAAAAAATGAAACAACTTATTTGATTTATTTAGCTTCTTTTTATCCTATTTTATTCCTTAAAAAAACTAAATTTTCTAACAATTTATTTATTTAAAATCAATAATAGGCTCCTTCTTCCTGATGCACTTAGAAATGTCTAGAATATTAAAGACCATCAAACATTCAGAAGTGAATACCTTAAACAATTAAATCCAGACAGCTTTTTGCCTTCAAATCAAAAATGGAACAAATAAAAAGGATAAGATAGATGCTTCGCGTTAAAGTAACTAAATTTTCCTTGAGATTTTTAAGATAATCAGCATCAACATTATCATCATCGCTAACTGTCATTGCCTTTTGAATTTAATTTCAACATCTATTTAAAAAAATTAAGAAAAGACTTGTTTTTATGATGTGTGTCTATTTCTTTATTAAATTAATTATTTGTATGTTATCTCATTTCCTCTCCATATGAAAAACAGTTAGTGTCTATCACCTACTCTCAAATGAAAGAAATTCTATTGTAACCAACTTTAAGATGATCTAGAAGGATAATTAGAACAACTTCTTTATTTACCTTAAAATATCTCTTAAATTAACATTTTATATCTAACTACCTACAATTTCTACATCTCATTTACCAAAAACTGCTAAAAAAACATATTTCTCGAAGTAATTCCAAATATTATGACAACGATCGTGCTTGAAGGAGGGGAATTCAAATTTGAAATCAAATTAATCTTGAGGAAATATCTCTTAATTAACTTGAATGACTTCCTTCCTGTCTAGCTTGAGGTGTGTTATTAGGCT
>Ga0302271_10000633_pt1 | contig 34826 bp, 21 predicted proteins | sample III_Bog_N1_1_FD_198767 | JGI IMG/M metagenome (GOLD analysis project Ga0302271, IMG submission 198767) | Peat permafrost microbial communities from Stordalen Mire near Abisko, Sweden - III_Bog_N1_1 | ecosystem: Environmental > Terrestrial > Soil > Wetlands > Peat | place: Sweden: Abisko... | reverse complement strand
CAATCTCAATAGGTCTCAAAGAAAGTAGCACTTTTTCAATAAAAAGAATCTTGTTTGAGACATGCAATACAAAATATGGTGTAGTTGCTATTATTGGCTTGAAAATTAAGCTCTTCAAAGAAATTAAAGAGAGGTTTAAAAATATTTGAACTCAAAAAAGATATTATTTCAGCGGTAAACTCTTGTCAATTAATTAAAAGATTAATAACGTTAAATAGAATACAAAACAGTAATTTATTATTCAATTTTAAGAGATCAAGAGAATCATCTAATTTAAGCGGTTAAGACATTCTAATTGGAAATGTTAATCTCTCAAAAGAATATCGTTTTAATTTACAAAGGGCAGACAATTTAGTAATTTGAATTAAGCACAACGTAATAGTTAATCGAACAGCAAATACTTATGGTATCTTCGTATTCATTTTTTATGTCTAATCATTTTATTTTGCTCGAATCAGTTGAATTCGTTCTTCTTTGTATTTATTCATATTGTTTGTCGTTTTTTTAGTTTAATTTTTTTCTACTTTTTTCATCGTTTTTTCAGCAAATTTTACAATAATCATGAATATAAAAAGTCTTTCAAGAGTGGCAATCTTGATTTTGGGACTTATTAATAGTTTCATAGTTCGTTTTTGGCAAGTTGGCAGCTTGCCATGCACGAACAAACAATAAATATTCGCTTTTGAAAATGAAAATAGAGAAAAATATATAAATTTATATATATTTTTAGAAGAAATAGACAGTTTGGAACTTATCCATCTAGCCTTTGCAAGACAGCTTCAACTTATAGATGATCTTTGTTGAGGGGTGATTTTTTAAAAAACTTAGCTTTAAAAAACTTGATTGGAACTCGGGGGATTGGATAATGGTACTTAGTATTGTTGTTGTTGTTGTTGTTTTGGGGAAACCTTACGTTAAAAACTTGTCAAACTATGTTGATATTGTGTCCCCTGTCTTGCATGTAGTTAAGATGATTCCAAGTTGCTAAATTCTTTCTGTTTCAAATTAGTTCATTCTGCGGGAAAACATTGCATGGCTTTTCTTGAGCAGCCGTGGCAAGCAGCCGCTCTTCGAATTAAGCCAACAGATTCCTTCGAATTACTATTTGTATTTGAATTTTTAATTTAGGCTAATACAGTATCTGCTGAAATGGGATGAAGAAGTGTTATTTAATTTGATTAAATTATTTCCAACGAAGATATTAAGATTGAAATTGCAAATCTTTCTTCATTCAATCTATTAATGTGTGTGGGGGATGTTTATCAACTGAATGGATAATTCAAGTTCTTTTAAAAATCTAAACAAATAAATAGAAACAAATTGTCAAATATTCAGAATCTCCTTACCGATAATATTAACTAAAGCAAATAAAAAAATGAGATCAATATACAATTTGAAATATTCAAATGAAAATAGATTGTTTTACATAAATTGCTTGCATTTTTTGTATGCAGCGTTTATTAATAAGAAGGAAAAAAAGGGGTAAGTGAATAAGAAGTCTCAGGAAGACCATATATTTAATCTTAGAGAAGGAGGAGGGAGTTATTTCTAGGTGTATTTTAAATACAATAAATAATTTATCAGAGATTGATGCTTTATTAAGAATATATGCCTTCGAGTGCAAAAAAGGAAAATACGAAGTTATGGACGGAGACGAAAATCTACCAAAAGGTTGGGCGATAATTCAACAATATCATATTCAGATTTATTCTTGAGATGATTTCGAAGCTTGATTGTTGATTTGTTAACCTGCAGCGACGATGAGTAGCTTTGTGAAGGAGAATTTGGAAGGAATGAAGTGCTCAAATGAGTTTATCGATTTCATACTCAAAGTTTCAAGAGGTATGATTTTTATTTTCAAAAATCTTGCCTCTTTTTACCAAAATTTACTTGCTAAAATGCTTAGAATACATTAGCGTTATTGCAGACGAGGCAAACTAAATATGCCTTCAAGAAGGTAAGAAAACAATAGCCCCTTACTACATCTATGAGGCGTTAAAAGTACTTGAATTATCATTATTCTTTTTTGGCTAACAAGGGAGTGCTTATTTCAAATTTTCCGTTTCAATCATGAACATTCAATCATAGCCTTTGACATATTTGTTATTCTTATAGCGCCATCAACTTGAAACCCAAATCGAAGAACTTGAAGAAGCAAAGCAGAAATTCACAGATGAGAATCATGTAAAGTGAATTATTTATTTCAAACTCAATTTTTATCTTTATTTTTTTTTAAAATCCTATGATTATTTCAAAAAGAAAGCTCAAAATGACATGTATAAAAATCCAGAAATGCTCCGGATGCTGTCCGAGCAGCAAGAGAAACTCTTTGAGAAATCACGTAATCAAACAGAGGCTTAGATTATCGGATTAGATAAAATACAGTCAGGCGAAGGTATAATTCTGAATGTACTGTTGTCTAGAAAATCATATTTTAAAACCATTCTTTTTGAACTTAGATTACATGCAAACGGGTTTGCATGAGATTACAAAGGTACAAAGTTCAGAAGATTCTCAAGCGTTAGGAGGATTATCCAAACCAACCAAAGAGATTTCTGAAAATAAAGCTGATAATAATATCAACGATGACGAAGAAGACGACTATGAAGAATGAGTATTTTAACAATTTCGAATGGCGAAAGTTGCTTAAAAGTATATATTTTTTTGTCTAGATAAGAAGCATTTGTAGATTTCCATCTCTTTTTGTTGTAATTATTCTTATGCTCGAATAGCGCTTGTTTGCAGTATTTGCTGTAGATTTCACTAGTAAAAACTCTAAAATACATAATAGAACCGTTTTTGAATGAGTTGACATTGAAATTGGAGAGTAACAAACATACAACTTTTAGTATAATTTCAATATCAAGATACGTGGTTAGATAAATCACTCAAAGATCTTCTTTCCAAGCTCTTTGTCTTCAAGAATAATACTATATTTTTCAAAAGCTTTGGCAGCGGCTAGTTCTGCGGCACAGAAATTGATTTCATAAGCATAATTCTGAATTCCATGTGGATAAATGGCTATCTTAAAGCATCCATTTTTAAGCACTGAATGCTCGAAATTGTAATGTCCATGATCAGGCTTTTTAAGAGTGAATGATTAGAGTTTACTCTTATCATCAACCTCAAGATTTCCAATCTCACTAGATTCGCTGAAAATTTACTTCAGAAGTGCAATCTACCTTTCACTTAACTCATTTCCCTGTTGAAATTTTGATCCTTTTGTTAAAAAAAAATATTCACCAAACGAAATATTTTTACTCCTGAAACAGAGAACTTCCAGAAATTGCTCTTGTTGAAGAACTACACGATCCATTTGTTGCTCTGATTTTCGAATATTGTCTCTTTTTAATCTTGGCTTATCTCAAAGGCTAAGCTTTCTTAACTGTTAAGAGCTTTGATGAAAATTATTTCGATAGACCTCAGCTTGACTGTCCTATCCTTTAGAGTCGCTTTTGCAACTAAAATCAATAACCTTCATTTAAAACAAGATCATTTAGTGTATATAAATGAAGTACTTGCAAAATGAGGGAGGATTGCTAGCAAGCAGAGCCATGCTAGTGCGATTTATCTGATCATAATACTATTTCTAAGAAGATTCTTTATTTTTTTGTTTGAAGGAATAATAAATAAGCTGAAATGAAAATTATTAAGCCAGTGTGTTTGTTTTTAAAAGCAAAAAGTGAATTTTTAATGAAACATGTAATTGATTAATCATTCAAAAGATACAAATAGACAGGTTCTACTGGAGATTCCCTTTGCTTTAATTTAATGAAGATAATGCTGCTTGATGATGGCTTCATTTTTGCTAGATTATTTTGAGAAATTATTGTTTTTTAGTACTTCTCCTTCAATCTGCTTTCGAATCGAATTTTTCGATTTTTTTTTTAAACATTGTAGGAATCAGTGCAAGGATGCCTAGAACAGCAATCCAAAGAATGTTCTATCATAAAAAAAACACGTTTTAAAGTCAGAATAAATGTGAAAAGTAATAAAAACAAAATTACTGTGAAACTGACTCCAACTTTCTCAAGACTTGACAAAGTCATTCCTGCATTGATGTGAATGATGTTGAGAGGCATAAGACCTATTTTCACAACAAGAATTCTTTAGATCTGCAATTCAAACTTTTGTTCAAAATTATTCTTACCGAATAGAGTTCCAAGGAAGAAATTCCTAATAGGAATTCCTACAATAGGTGAGCCAATGTTCACAAACCAATTCGGGACAAGTGGTGTGAGCCTCAAGAAAAGCATGTAGAAGAAGGTGTGTTCTTTGTTGTTTTATATTTTCTTGTAGAATTTGCCGAGCATAGCAGGGAAGTATTTCAGAACTAATCCTCTACCTAATGTGTATGATAACCCGAAACAGCAGCTTGCACCAACTGTAGCACACTGAACAAAATTCAAAAAGAAATTCATCACAATCAATTTTTAAGACTTTTTGATTCTTTTTTAAACTTAATGAGAGTGTCTACAAGGCAAACTAGTAAGAATCCAACGACTCCTCCAAAGATCGCACCACTTAGAACACTGAGAAACACTGGGCCTGGAATAGCAAATGACTGCAGAAACACGTAGAGATAGCAGAAAGAGACTAAAACGAAGTTATAGTTCTCTTGAGCATATTTATCAATAACTCCATGGATAAGTCTCAAATCTTCGACACCACGAGGAAATCTAATAAGTTTAGATTTATCTTCTCTGTTGAAATGGCGGAAAAGATTATGAGCTAAACTTATAAAAATTGCTAAGATATGTTAGCGATACGGTGAGAGGTTTGGAGACAGCGAATAAAGTATGAACATCCCGAGCAATGCTGAAATAAATAGACCTAAAAGAATGTATTTATTGTTTTTATGACTCTCTACATCTGCTTTTAATTTCTCGATGTCTTCAAATGAACAAGTTGATTAATTCACATGATTGCATAAGTCCAAGTAATTGTACACTAAGTTTCTTCAGAAGTTTCAGATGAGTTAACTGTCTCATCTGTTTTTGTAGTTGCCTTCGTCGAATCTGCGTTCATCAGTGTTATTTCTCTCTCTCTTGAATATCTTCGAATTTCTACCCCAAAAAAATTATTTGATTTGTTTTTTATCAATATCATATCAAAAACTCTGTTCTTCTCAAACAATTTAAAGTACTGTAGGATCTATTCTTACTCTAGATTACTGTTCTGACACAAACGAATATGCAAAAATGACAGATGGTTCAGAATAACAAGAATAAATTCTATATTTCGTGAAGGAGTCTTTCGAGCTAGATTACAGACAAATCTAAGAAACTGCAGTTGGACATTTTCACTTTGTATTAGTCTCATTCAGTGGAGGTTTATACTTTTTTGAAAAAAGCATCGAATCGGATGAAATCAAAGATGATTCTACTCCACGTAAGCATGCATTTCTAGATTTCGATCATAATCTTGAACTTCCTTTTACTAAAACGATTATCATATCCGATACTGCAAACTAAATTCAACTTCTTGTGTTGTCTCGAAATGGAGAGGCGTGTTTCTTGAATGTTTCGTTGTCTTCAATGGAACAATTCAATGCTTCAATTAATACGATTACAAGACATATCATAACAATACCAAACAAAGAAACTAATAAACAACTCAAAAATGCTATGCTCTTTTAGTATTCTTCTCCTTCTTAAAACAAACAATTACCATCATCATCTCAAGGAAACCTTCTACTTATCTATGCGTTTTAAATCTATCTCGCTGATGCGGTAAAATTCCAAAACGAACTTAACAAATAATATTCTTTGTTAATTATTGTACAGTGAAAATTGTTTTTGGAAATCCAACAAAGAATTCACTTGGATCGCCTGTAGAGTTAATATTCGACAGTCAAGATGAAGAGATCGATTAGATTGGTTATGAAGGAAGTATTCTATGCATATCAACGTTCAAGAGATACTACACGCTAGACATCACTACAAAAGAAGCTATTCGATTAGGAACAAAAGAAAAATAAGGATTCTTTGGAGTGACTTTCTTTCCTCCTGGGTAGAGTAAACAAAAAATAAGGATTTTTTTGGAAATCAAGTAATTTTTGGAACATTTGTGTTTAACTTTTGCAGACAAGGAGGTGATAGCAGCTCGTCCTAATGGATACATGTGGAAAGTAGAAGCCAAAACAGGAGAAGTCACGAAGACTCTATAATTTAAAGATGAAGATAACAATAAATTATCGTAACAAAAATTATGACAAGTTATTTTTTTATTTAAATTGAAAAAGTTGTTTCTAAATGAAAATGAAAAATGCCAAATAGGTTCGGCAGACTGTATTCTTTCGATCGATTTATCCTCTCAATCTCAGGAGAAAATAAACTACTCATCATAGATATGGCTGACAGATAGCTAGTTACGAAGATCTATCATAACTCCTCAGGTCTTAAATTCCTGAATCAAGAAACAAATCACTAGCAAAGTCATTTCTATCTTCAATATTCAGAAGGAGATCGAACATTTGTATTTGAGCGATGTTCGATTAAGCCTCTGTAGCACAGTTTCGAGACTAGTTTAGCCAAAAGATTTATTGGGGAATGTGCTGAGCTCTTTGAGAAATATGAAACACTCTAGACAATTTAAAATCTCAAGGTTCTTCTTGCTGCGAATCTCACATTCCCTAGCACTTCTCGCTGTAGATTCTCCAGTGCATTCAAAGATTCCGTCAAAAGAGTACAATGATGAAATCACAAGAATAATAATGCATGTTTGATTTGGAATTTTAAAGCTTTTAACCATTTTTCTAAAAATTAGATTGAAGCACAATAATTTGGATGGGGAAGAGATAGCGAAGTTATTCTTCCCAACAGCAAGGAAAAAGAGATGGCTTAGCTTGAAAAAATCAAACTAGACTTAAAAGAATAGTTTTCTAGTACTACCTTGATACCAACCATGAAATTACAATAAACAGATATATCAGATGCATTTTTGCTTTAAGAGCTGCCAATCAATGATTTAAGTTATTCTTCAAATGAAATACTAAAGAAATGCTTTTAAGAACAATAAAACTAGCTTTAACCATCACAATCTCTAAAAACTACTGCTAACTCTTCAAATAATTCATGGAATCTTCTCATTCAAAAAAAGATTGTGAGACATCAGAGATTTATCTTTCGAAAAAACCTTCTTTCACTTTTATCTTCAAGAAACCCTGATGAATTCTCAATACTTTCGATGTTTCTCAGCAATCTCCCATCCTTCTCTCTTCTTGCTTGCCTTTCTCGACATTTCATCAAAATTCTAACACTTTTACCATCAATTAACTGCTATTTTTTTCACTTAGAAATTTCAGTTCTTCTTTAAGAGAAATCTTCGAGAGATATACTTAACGATTAGACCCTTTGCCTTGATATCAAGCGACTAATGTTAATCGAACAATTTGCATATTTTCTTGGTCGCTAATTATCCTTACAAGAAATAGCTGAAATGTTATAAAAATGAAACTAATAAGAAAATAAATATGTCTAACGAATTAATGAAATTATTTAATATCACAAGAATGGACACACTTTCTAACAACTAAAAGAATCTTTGTTGCATTGGATACATTTGCTTTAGAAATTAATAGACAAACCTTCAACTAGAACGTTATTGGTATTTTCTTGAAAAATCACATGTCCTCATTCTAACCTAATACAAAACATCAACGTATCTTATCTTTCCTTTCATCTTATTAAACCATGTTATGTCATCAGCTTGTAAACAATAATTAACAAGAGTTTTCTTTGTGTGTTTTCTTAACTTTAAGACTATTTCTTTGATTAAAATTTTTATTTTATTCACATATAAATTGGTACTCCAAAAGTATTTCAAATGGTCTCTGTGACATGTTGTGTTTAGCATATTTTATTAAATTATTAATTCTTTACAAACATCCTTCCTAACTCCTTTTTTTCAGAAAAAATGACAAAATAAATCTAAAAAATGTTATTTATGCTGACAATATTCTCCTGTGCTGTTGGATAATTGCCTTCTTCTTGCAAAAATGATTGCTTTAATAAAGCTAGTATTAAGGAATAAGAAGCAGTTATTCCTTTCTTAGAGTTTGAAGAAGTCCTTGATAAAATAAATGGTATTGAAATGACCTCATTTGGGACGATTACCTACAAAATACCAATTTGGAAACTAATCTTCAAAAAACACAAGTACTTTTATGGATAGCCAGTCTACGAATGCATTTAATCTGAGTGTAATCAAAGATGCTAGAATGAAATTACCTTATAAAACATAGTATTCACTGAGTGCTGGAATTAAACTCTGAGATTCAGCAAAGCAGTGGGAGAAATTTCACAAAAAGAGTGTTCGAAACTTTGTAAAATAATCAAAAGTGAAGTTCAATTAGAAAACTTCAAGAAATTAAAACAGTGCAGTAATTGTATCTTTATTAATTTCTCTGAGCAACTCACAAAGCCCCTTGATGAATTTGAGAAATGTTTAAATTCCACGACAAATATTAATCAAGAAGAATTCGGTTTTGATAATAAGTATCTGTCTTTTTATGCTCTCATAATCGCAGCATCGTCTTGAATGTGTTTCTTTTAATCAAATGAGGATTCTTGTGTTATTTTATGTTTCTGTGTGTATCTAACTAAATCAACTTCGATCTTGGTTTACAATTCGATTCAAAGGAATCAATTCGTTTATTGATCAAAAAAGAAAGAAGAGGAAAACATACAATATTCAGATTTTTTATTTCAAATTTTTTGAAGAAGAAGAAGAAATAAATCAGAGTCTTTATTATTCCTTCATTTCTCATAGATGTAAATCTAAGAATCTCCTGAACTAATTTGTTAATCTTAATAATATTACAAATTGAAAATGCATAAATGAAGGATAATAAATAAAGCAAAATATAAGAAAAAACTCTCAGGAATAATGTTTTGTTAGAAATTCCAACAAAAAAAAGGAACGGCAAAAAGGATCGTTGTTTTAATCATTTTTGAATCAGATAATTCACTATTGAAAAGAGACTTTGAGATGCCGTTCATTGGGGATTCTCAATAATTCAGTTGTTTCCGAGCCAGCTGCAGTGAGTTTCTTGCTGTGAGAACTTTTTTATGAATTATCTTCATAATAATTTTTACCATTTTTAGTATCAGGTGTTGTTGATTGATATCCAAAAGGGGAATTGGATGGTTATCTGGAAAGAGGAGATACTAAGCAATTACTGTGGTTATTTATCTCATTGTCAGTTTCAAATTTGTGAACAGAAAGCTGATATTATTTTAAATTTGAGCTAAGGAGCTCTTCATCGTTGACATTCTGGAAGTTATGAAGTTAATTAGGGTTCATATTTTAAAAGTTATTTTCGAAATTCATTAGCATTTGCGGAACATCGTTTTCATCTAAATTTGGCAGTTCCTCATGAAACTAGTAAATATTCTTGTTTGGGGATCGATTTAAAGGGATCGCTGTATCAAGTGGACCTTCATCGATATTGCTATCCAGATTATTATCTGATTAAGAAGGTGATAGCACTCTTTAACTTTGTCTATTTGGAGAAGATATTCCACGTTTTTTATTGACAATTTGATTTCCTTCATTGAAGGTATTTAGACTTTCTGTTAATTTTCTGCTTCTGACTAATTCCTCAAGTTCACGGCTTTGAAGGGTTTCTTGAGCTAATGGAAGAGAATTATGAATCGAGGGATTCCTGCGGATTGGAGATATCTATTGTGAATGAGATTAACTGATTAAATCATTGTTCCTGGTTCTTATTGTTTAAAGTGTCGGATACATTTAGCTCATTTTCCTGATGGCCTTATTTGACTGGAAAATGGTATGTTCTTCGTGACTTCCCTTGCGCCTTCTCTTGAAGGATTCAGGGGAAATTAACTCAGATTGCTCATCTACTCTTCTGAGATTGCTGCTGATCAAGTTAATTTTCTCTTGTTTTTGAGGATCTCGAGTTTGTAGGTTGCTTCCATTTGGTACGAATAGAAATTATCCTTTTCTGCGATTATCATTTTTTCTTGAAGTCTGCTAATTCTTTCCTCTCCTGTCCAGTTCTAAGTATCCCTTGATGGTTTAATACAGATTTTATTTAGTTGTTTTTGCAAGAAAAATGTTTGAAGGAGCGTTGAGTTTGACTTTTCGCCTATGTTTCTGCATTTTTTTACGTTTTTTTTCAATTATTCTGTAAACTTATTTCCCTATTAAAATCATCTTGCGAGATATTATCAACTACCGAAACTTTAAGAGTTAGCAAGATGAATGAACGACAACCAAGAAGTTCTCCGTTTAAAGTTTAAATTCGTCTTTGAAACTGCGGGTTATTTGTCTGTTTCTGCCTTCACGGAAACTTTTTATTTCAGTGTATTTGTTTAGCGAAGAAAATCTACTTTAAACTATGTAGAAAATCGTCGCAGGGATTAGAGCTGCTGCAAGAAGGAGCCAATTGTAGAAAACATCTTCACTATGCACGTTGAAATTCGTCTCAAAGCTGACAGACAAAAGTGTAGAATGCTCTGATGAGAGTTCAAGCAAATGAAGGAGAATTGCTTCGTATTCTGCTTCAGTAAAGTAAGTCTTACTCAGAAGTAAATTGTAATGATTGATGGATGTATCAAGTAGTAAATTATTGATCATGTAGCTCTGTTTCAAGAAATGATATTGATAACTATCAGCGCATAGAAAATAATAGCTAGCTCCTTCATTAACCACATCAATTTGTGCAGTTTAAATTGCTCGATAGGAATTTTTATTATATTATGAAGTTGATAACGAAAATGTCCTAAGAGCTGTCATCTCACTTAGCAATATCGCATAATGAAAGAAGAAGAAAATAGCTACTATAAATGCTAGGATCTTGTTCATCCAAAGGAGCATCTGCTAATCTCCTTATCGGTTTAAATATCGAAACACACTAAACACTACTCCTTAATAGTCATAGAACGATTTCAGATCTTTCATGAGAAGTAAAATCAGTCCGGTAGCACATGGAGTCAGGAATATTGCTAGATAGAATAAATAATTGAGGTATCTAAAGATATTCTATGACGCTATTCTGATTAGATATGATCTCATCATGTAGATGTTCTCGAAATGCATTGTTGGAATACTCATCCAATACTAGCTGCTTTCTAGATAATACACAGAATTGCTACCAAATTTGCCAGCATAAAGATGAGTTGGATCATCACTATCGTCTTTGTCGATGCTCTCAACGCATTTAAAAGTTACCTGCGCATCACTGCCGATAACAGTTTTGATTGCAGAATAGACCATCCATCGTTCAAAAAAAGGATTATTTCTGAAATCATTACTTAGAGCTACCATTTAGTTTTCATCGTACTCAGCACAAGATTGTTTGGTAACTGGAAAATGAAGGACTTCAAGAAATATAAATGAATTCCCAGATAATCTTCTATTTGTTGTTTCCTAATCTGTTTAGGTTGTTTGTAATTTTTCATTCCAAGTTGTTTATTCGCTGAAGCAATTCTACATAACAATTTATAAAGCTAATGTACCTAGCCATATCCATGGCGATAACTAATTCATGTAAATTCTAACTTTCCCTCTCTAGGTACCTCCTGATTTCGGGCTCAAAGAGAGGCAACCAACCTTCATTGGGGGCTTTTTATTCTTCTCAATTCAGTTTAAAAACTAGTCTTAACCTGCCTCTCTCTCTCTCTTTTTCTTCTTTAAACTGACAAAAACAAATCCTAACTCGAGCTGTCTTTATTATTAAGCCGCATTCAATTACAATCCCACCCAAGCAGTGAGGAATCCTTACTCTCATTGAAATGACAATAATAATTTGTTCTTTTTTATTTTGAATGCTATTTTATTCAAAGTCATATTTCTGTAATTTATCCTTGTTTTTGACCTAATCCTCCAAATCAAGCAACCTAATAGCCTTTTAGCTTAAAGATATTCTGCTCTTTTTATTCATATTTATTTCATATTTGCATCCATTTAAGTTCTATTATTTCTAGGTTTTTCATTTTTTACCAAAAGTACTTTTTTGAAAATTTAGGGATTTATTTAATTGATGGTAGAAATAAACCCAAAGGGATAATTTAGCTCTCGAATCAAATTAATTAATTTTCAAATTTCACATGTGATTTAGCTGGGACATACTAATAGCAATAATAAGGATTAAGATTATTTTCTTTTTTATCTAAGTTTCTATTACAAAAGAAGAATCCTAATTCCTAAGTAGAAAAGCAAAATGCACATTACAAAAAAATATTTTGAAGATTAGAGAAAATAAATTGAGTCTAGTTTAATCTTATGAGTTTAAAATCACTCAAGTCAAATTTAAAGATATTTACAGTTATTTTTATTTGCGTTATGAAAATACAATTTATGATTTAAATCATGAAAGTTTTAAACAGTTTGAATTGAATTTCTTCCTCTCTGATCGCCAAGATTTATTCTATTATCCATCTCTCTAGGTTTTAGGTGATAAATAGTTCATCTTTTTTCAAAAAGCCAATTTTTTTCTTCAATTATTATCCTCTTCAACTTGGGTATTCAGCGGTGTATCACTAACTTAAAATTTAGCACCTTGAGTAGTCATTTCATATTTATCTGGATTATGAGGTGCTTTGCTAAATGGCCCACTGATTTTTCCAGCAAGTGCATTTCTTAATGCTGTAAAATCCATTGCTTCTTTTTCTTCTTCCTCTTCTTCATTTTATTGTGCTTATTCTTTCTTTTAAGCTAATTCTTATTAGCTTACGAATCCTTGTTCACAAGGGAACAATCTATTTGTTTTTACAAAAAAAGTTATAATTTATTTATTCAAGACATTTATTTTTAATAAAGGTATTTTTACGGCGTCTATCCTGAAGGGTTCCATGGTCCAATATTTTGAGAAATATCAGATTCACTGGTGCCACCTAAAAATTAAGGGATATTCTGGAGATCAATCTAAATTGAAAAAAAGGAATAAGTATTAATAACTTGCAACTTTAAACCAGTAAAAAACAAAATGTATTTTTGGTAATTACCAAATCTAGAAGTTTTTCTTTGTATCCAGATCCTATGATTGTAATTTTATTCCTTGTCTTCTCATCAATCCATGGTTTAATTACAGCCCAAACTCCTGAGAAAAGCATAGGTGCATTCACAATGAACATTTTACCAAGGATTTCAGGGTAGTTTTCTTAAGCAACTTTCGAAGCTAATTGGATGAAGTTATAAACTTATTTTGACAACATTTTCATAGGAATTCCTTTGAGATCAAGGATTGTAACAGTTTAATCGATACGGTTTCCCTTAGCTTTGGAACAAGCTGGAAAGATTACATTTAGTAACAACTCATATGATTGAATATAATATTTAATGAGACGCTCTTCACTAGTAACTTAAAACAACTATGTTAGCTTGAGAATTCCTATTCTCTCATAGTAAACTGGACGGCCCTGTTAATATCAAAGTATTGTTACTATTTGACATTGAAATCCTTTCTAAACAATCTTAATAATTCCTTACCATTTTATCTGTTTTGTGATAGCCATGAGGGTAGTGTATCCTCACATCATTCAATTCATTGAAATAGAATTTCTAGAAAACAAAAAAAAATTAATAAGAATGAAACAAAAACGGATTATTAATGCTTCATTTTGAAATGCAGATCCACGCAAAAATACTTAAATAATTACCATGATATTCTGCACATCGTTTTTGACTCTCCAATTGATGAAATCGGAGAACATCTTGATAGTTTTTTCAAAAGAGAAATTTCTTGCTCGCAGAAATCTGAGAAGATAATGATCATCGAATTCCTATTCTGAGCATCCTTAGATTTGAGCAAACTATCTTAATTATTGCAGCATAGCTAATTGTTCATTATAGGAATCTCCTATCGTCCTGTTTTAATGCATTTATCGTTTAGTTTAGTTACAAAAATAAACCAAATGTTGATTTCTTTTTAAAAGATTTCTCATGATAAAGAACATACCCTGTGGTCTTCTTTTTTTCCATTTCGTCACCGTTTTTACACCTATTTGTCTTTCTTTTACCTGTGAAAACTTAAACCTTTTTAAATTTTTTTATTATTTAATTGTTCTTTCAATCCTTTAAATTAATCAGTGATTTTCTTCTTTCCTCTTTCTTCTAGTTTGAAGTGTCTAATTAATTTTTGCAAGTTTTATAAATTTTTGCTCTCCTTTTTGTGACAAAAATATGCTTATTATCTGTAGTTCTTGCTGCTTTAAAACATACAAGACATAAAAAACTCAAATCTTAAGCATTTCTACTCCAAAATGAGTTTTCATCATTTTTTCAATAATTTCATGAAGTCTTGGTATGCAATCTGATTATTTTAAATCTGACAAATTAAACCTCTCGTTTATGTTCTTTCCATAGTAGTTATCAAGGTAAAAAAACTACTAAATGATATCTTCATGCTCTTTTGATTGTTCTCCTTTGATTCTACACCAAGTGCTGCATATCAAGTAGTGCTAAATTGAAAAATAACACAATAAAAAACTAACTCAAGAGAACAATTAAAATAAATAATTTTATTAACTGAATCATTCCGAATGATTTCATTGATGTTGTAGCTAGAATTGATTGCTTCCACTGTGTATCCTGTTTCTTCCTTGACTTCTCTTTCGATTCCAGTTGAAATCGTCTCCCCTTTGTAAAATAGCAGTCTTACATTCAAAGAGTTTTGTAAAATAAGCATATTCTACCAAATTCAAGTCTTCCTCCAGGAAAACTCCAGTGGCTTGCATAAGGTGCTTTCTCTCGCTTGATCAGCAGGATCTAGTGGAAAAACAAATAATCCTTTATATTTGGGTGTTTTGAATTTAGATTGAGCATTTTGATACTTTCTTTGGAATAGGCGCTTCGAAGACCAATCCTGAAATGCCTACTTTAATCAACTGCTTTATTTGGCTCATTCGTGATAGGGTATCTTAGAAATAATTGAAGAGTATTTATTATTAACATTAGTATTGAAGTGATATTTATTGAAAATGATATTTGGTTGATAATTTCATAACACTTTCGTGGGTAAAATACTTTCTAGATTAAATTCAGCATTATTTGATAATAAAGGATATGTGTTGCATCTAAATTATTTTGCAGCAACAAATTATTAATATATTAGTTAATTGAGAATAAATGATCATAATAATCACAAATTAATATTATTAGGATATTGCTTATTAACTCCTGCTTTGAAAGTCACTCAAAAATTATTTAAATTGTTATTTTCTTTCTCAAAATTACATTTCCCAAACAATTACTAATAAAAATCCAATGTCAGTATGGAGGAGAAAGTAGATTCAGGATTATCATCATTATTATTTATTTCTAGATGGGGCTAAATTTCCTGAAACAAAATAAAAAGGGTCTTTTTAACTTTTTATCCCCATTAATTGAAACCAAGTGCACATTTAATTGATATGAAGAAGGAGATCTTCAAAAAAAGAAGTACAAAACTTTGATTAATAAAGATAAAAAGAAGAACAAAACAGTCAAAGGGAGTTAGCAGCAATCATGGAAGAAAAAGATCAACGCCAAAGAAACATCGAGCATTTCAAGATCAAGAAGCTCATGACCAAACTAAGATTCACTAGAGGGTAAAGTATATTTAATCCTGTGTGTGCCAATAGAAAGATAGAGATAAGAAAGTTCCTTTTTTCATGTATGCCCAAAAGGCCTCAAAAGATATTTTAGTTCTCTCTAAATGATCTTTAGAACTATAACAATATCATTTTGTTTGTTTGTTATTAATTAGATCAGGAACATCTATGGTATCTCTTATTATGCCTCCTAAGAAGCAAATCTCCGATGCTACTAAATTGCTTAATGAAGAATATGGAAAAGCTACTAATATTAAAGACAGAATTAATCGTCAATCAGTTCAAGATGCCATGACATCAGCCCTTTAAAGTAAAACAAAAAATACCAAAATATTTTTAAGAATAAAAAAACACTTTGATGGTATTATTTATAATCTTATGTATTTTGATTCTTAGGACTGAAGCTGTACACTAGAACACCAAACAATGGTTTGATTCTTTACTGCGGTAAAGTACTGAATGATGAGGGCAAAGAAGTCAAATTACTAATCGATTTTGAGCCATACAAGCCAATCAATACTTCCCTCTACTTCTGTGATAGTAAATTCCACGTTGACGAACTTGGATCGCTTCTTGAGACTGAATCTCCATTCGGGTTTATCGTCATGGATGGACAAGGTGCTCTCTATGCAACTCTTCAAGGAAATACTAAGACAGTAAGTCTTCATCTGATTAACTATTCTTCTTCTTTATTCTTGTTTCGTAAATTAATAAATCCATTTGAATTGTATTAGATTTTGAACAAATTCTCCGTTGAGCTTCCTAAAAAGCACGGTAGAGGTGGTCAATCTTCCGTTCGTTTTGGAAGACTTAGAGTTGAGAAAAGACACAATTATCTCAGAAAAGTCTGCGAGGTTGCTACTACAACCTTCATTACAGCTGATAAGATCAACGTCTAAGGTTTAGTTTTGGCAGGAAGTGGTGAATTCAAGAATGAATTGAGCACAACGCAAATGTTTGATCCTCGTTTGCAAACAAAAATCATCAAAATTGTTGATGTCGGATATGGTGGAGAGAATGGACTCAACTAAGCTATCGAACAAGCACAAGAATCCTTAGCCAACGTGAAGTTCGTCCAAGAAAAGAATGTTATTTCTAAATTCTTCGATAACATCTCCGTTGACTCTGGAATGATTGTCTACGGTATCCAAGACACTATGCAACTTCTCTTAGATGGAGTTATTGAGAATCTGCTTTGCTTTGAAGAGCTCCCAACTCTTCGTGTCACCAGAAAGAATAAAGTCACAGAATGTAAGCAAACAAAAATTATTTAAATTTTTCAAAGTTGTTAAAATAATTAATACCCATAATGATACATGTCCTAAATCACATCTATCTAGACAAATTTTGACTTAAAACTTATTTTATTTTGCTATTAGAAATCACTCACATTTACATTCCTCCTGCTGAAATCAACAATTCAAAGCACTTCAAGGATGGAGAGCATGAACTTGAAAAAATTGAAGTTGAAAATCTCACTGAGTGGTTAGCTGAGCATTATTCTGATTTCGGAGCAGAACTCTACTTCATTACTGATAAATCTGCTGAAGGTTGCCAATTCGTCAAAGGTTTCTCAGGAATCGGAGGTTTCTTAAGATACAAAGTTGAACTCGATCATGTGATTAGCAACACCTAGGAATACAACTATGAAGAAGAAGAAGGATTCATATGATCAACTAGATAATTCCCAAGTGAAAAAGAAAGATATTATTTGCTGTATTTTTAAAACATTCAGATTTTCTTTCATTTTTGTTTCAAAAAATCTTTGTTATGATTTATATTGTTGCTCATAGGAAATTGATTAGCCCCCTCATTTTTATCATTATTCCTTGGGAAAATATCAATATTATTAATTAACTTCAAGAAAAGAAAGTCATCAAATAAAATAGTCTAGTAGTTTAGACGCATATTTTGATTTTATTTGGGGGGGAGATCATTTATTTGGGAATATGCAGAAATCAAGAAATGCAACCGATTTCCATAAGAATATTATTCCTCAAGTATTTCAATTCTCACAGAGATGATACCTTCCTCTCTAAACATGATCTACCATGAGTTCGGGTTCTATAGTATAGCGGTTAGTACTGGGGACTTTAAATCCCTTGACCAGGGTTCGAATCCCTGTAGGACCTTTTTTTTGTTGTTGAATGACTTGAAGAATCAAACTAATTAATTTTTAACAAAAATACCCAAATTAGGTACTTTTCAATCACTAATTTTTATGATTTGTTAGTCACTGGAAAACAAATCTAATAAAAAATTGGAGAACCTGGGCATTGATCCCAGTGCCTGTCGTATGCTAAACGACCGCTCTACCATTTGAGCTAGATCCCCTTCGATACTTTTCTTTTAATTATTTCACTATTATTATGAATTGTTTGTCCTCAAGTGAAATGTTTTCTAATTATGATTAAAATCATTTCTAATGGGCATAATAATCTTTGGAATACAATAGTTTAGAAGAAGATTAAAAATTATTCAAACTTTTATTCAAAAGATCCTTAACAAGTATGATTTGATGAAGCTAGCTTTACATTTAAGTTTTTTCTGGATGGCATTCATTATAAAAACTAAGATTATTTAACCCTTTAAATGTATTGATATTTGTCAACAAAGTCATAATGAAGAAGAAAAACACTCTAATTTATTTATCTTAAGAGCTTCTATAATTCTAAATTACTTGCGAATATCAAAAGAAAAACACAATAATAGCACTTAAGTTTCATAAAGCATCTCTAATTGAACTTCTTTATAAAATTTATCAGCCATTTTTATCAAAAGAAGAAATGAAATAATCTTGTAAAAACTTTCATTTCTCATTCTTTTCAAAACAATATTTTTATATAGAAAAATAAACTCAAAACACGGGGATAATCTGATTTTTATTTGGATTGATGGAGACAAATAGAAAAGTCAATGTGTGTTTTCAAAGAATCAATTAATGATAATATATCTCCCCCTATAATTTATCTTTCTGATCTGCTAATACTGTTGTTCAAAGTTGAGAAATAACGAAATTAAGGCTTTAAATATCGTGAGCGTGTTTGCCTCAACTTATTTGATATTATTATTAAAAATTGCGTAATAATAAGAATCGTAGTCAAGTAGCTCCCCAAAACTTATCAAAACACAAGATAAATAAAAAACTCAAACAAAAAATATGGGTAATTGCTGTAGAGGCTCTACCAATCGCACTTTCGATCCACAGCGGATCAGTCCAGCTAACCCTTCCGTTGTGAGTGAAGAAGAAAAGATAGATATTGGTCGTAAGATTAATTTAAGAATCCAGTTATTGTATCAATCGTGAAAATGATATTTTGTATAATTTTGATCAAAAACTAGATTTGCAAAGAAACTATGAACCAGAAGAACCAACAAAGAAAGTAAACTTAAATGTGAAACAAGTTCCTGAAGAGATAGAAAAAGAAGAGAAAGTGATTCCTTTGTAGAAAAATGATCCAAAAGACAAAGAGGACAATAATCAATTACCAACAGAAGCACCAGCAAAACCAAAGAATCTAAGTCTAGCACAGATCAAGATGCTTTAGAAGAAAAAATAGCAGGAAACAAAAATTAACCAAGAAAGCAATGCGTTATTTGATACATTAATGAATTTCGCTTAAACTAGTGAATTCTCTGACGAAAATCAAAATGAACTTGAAAAAAATCCACCAAAATCACAATAAATCAACTCTTGCTTGGTTTTAAAGGAGTATTCTGCGTTGGGATTGTTAGACTACTGTTTTAAGAACTAAAATGTGAAATTAATCAAGTACTTATTATAGCGAGTGGACTTGAGCCTGATGGACAAGCAGAAAGAAGATTTAGCAAATTCTCTTTTTAAAGCGTTGATTTCTTCTTCAAAATAATTCAATAAAACTCCAGATTTCTTCTTTGAATTTCTTGATTTCATCGAAACCATCCCGAATATTGGAATACTCTTCACAATCTATCTCAATTAAGCCAACCCCTCATCGTTCTTGCAATGTAAGAAAAATTTATCTCTCTCTTTCTCTCTTCTTGAGATTATTAATTATTATTAAAGCTGACAATATTCTCTCTTTCTATCTCTTTTTAGTCCTCAATCTTGAGTCAGCCAAGGCTTAAGAATTTCTTGAGAGGGTTCGTGAACTCATAGAGAGATCATTATCATAAGAAAGTCAAAAGAAAGAAGTCGATCTTCTCAAAACTGTGCTGGAAATTTAAAAAAAGTTTAAACAGAATTTTTATTTCTCAAAGCAAATTCAAGAGATCAACTAAGAATAGCTAGAAATAGACACTCAATTAGGGTTCACAGAGTTTCTGTTTGACAATAGATTCTTTAATATTTGCTTGCAGAAGAATGAGATTAAAACAAGCACTAACTTAATCGAAGGGAAATACACCTTAGCACTCCATCTTGCATAATCAAACTAGTAATAAAAGTTAGATTTATTAGAATTGTTGACATATTCTGTATGATTTATTTTCTTGACAGGCTTGATCTCTTGTATGCTAATTGGAATCTTCTCCTTAATTAGATCCTCACAAAAGACAGCAGCAACAATACAGCTGCGTCTCATATTTTAAGGTTTGCAGATGCTAAAGGGATAATTTAAATGATAGATAAGCTAGCAACTGAAGATAAAGAAACCATACAGGCGTTCTCGAAAATTACAAATAACAAAAAACACAATATCTTGCACATGATTCTGCTGAATAAGAACCTTAAAGCCAATGAAAGAATGGAATTATCAACCAAAATATTAGACCTTGATAAGGTCTCCGAAGAGGACAACCTATCTTTCAAGAATCTTCTCTCTTCCTTCGATGCAAACTACAATCTTCCGTTCACTCTCCTATTGAAAATCCATAAAAATGTTGATTTAGATTTTATAAAACTGCTGCTCCCTGAGAGTTTTAGGGAGAATGGAATATCTCAACTAAGTTCACTGAAGTTACCGTTGAGTTAGTATTAATAGATGTAGCATATTGGTGCAATGCGGTTAAAGAGACTTTAAGATGCTGATATCAAAGGTGACGTGGAGACGATAACCGCATTCAATAATGAAGTAATTCAAATGATCTTCAGTCTCAAATCAAGCAGTAAACTATTTATTGAAGGAAATATAACAATATTTGATAATTAACTTGAATAATTGAAAAATAAAATCAGGAAATGAAGTATCAGAGATAGTATTCAAGAATCTAAATTTTGCTTTGTTTGAGAATTGTTACGAGAAACTATTATTCGAAGGGTTAGAAACAATGGCTGCCAAATGGATCGAACAACAAGAGATACTAGATGAGCAACGTAAAAATACTCTCATCGAAGCTATCCTGTTCGTTGAGCGTATTTCAGATGAAAAGCTCAGAAACAAACTCAAAAAGTAACTAGAATCACTGATGGTATCAAGTGCACTTGATGTTGTTGTGACTACCTATCTGAGGAGTGAATCAAAACAAATCTAATTGCCTGATAAAATGAAATAATTACTGTTAGATCATCTCAAAATGGTTTTATCTCGCTAAGCTAGTAGCAAAGAGAATTATTATTTAACTCAATACTCCAATCGCTAAATAAAGCAAGCTTGTCTTTAAGAGAACCATTATTAAGTTGCAACTAAGATTCGATTACTTAAAACATATAATTTCCCAGAGGATATTCAAGAAATAATTAAAAATCAAGGTCCTCTAAATAGCAAAGAAGTAAGAATTTGTTTGAAACAAAACAGCGAATTGTTAGGTAGTTTAAAAGATTTGCCATAAGACGCATTAGCTGCTGCAATAGCCGAGAAACCAAATGCATGGATTTATAAACTGGACGGAAAGCACAAAGAGGAATTATATGATATTTTAACTGAAGAGCTTTTTGTGAACTCCTCGGATTTTGAAACTGTCTTGGACGATTCTAAGATCTGCAGAATTCTTGTGTCAAGAGATAAATTCAGTGAGATTTTACTTGCAAAGAAGCTCAAGAGTGTGAATGCTAAGTTAATCAAAGCTGCCAGCAATGAGTTCATTAGAAAAGTCTTTGAGACAATCGATGCGAAGGATGTTGAAGAATGGAAATATTTTTAAGATAACTGGGAGCATTTTGTTGAGATCTAGAAGACTTAAACATGCTTTTGTTACTTACTATCATCTTCTAAAGTAAAGGAAGAAAGTACTATTAAAGAGAAATAACTGGAAAAAAAAGAAAAGGAAATGAAGGAGAAGAAAATACAAGAAAAAGAAAAATAACCTGTGAATAACAACAACAATGAAAACGACGGTAATGCCAATAACATGGATGGAAACAACTAACCAGATGGCGATGGCGACGACAGCAGCAGTAGCAGTGATGAGGATAATAAAAGTTAGAGAGGTCAAGAACGCTAATAAAAACCACAATAAAAAGAAGATACTGAAAATGATTATATGATATTGAAAAAAAAGAATGATAAATTAACTCTGGACTTATCTCAAAAGAGGACTATTGAGTATTACAATAAATATGGTGAGCGCATATTAAGTGGGTTGATTTGCTCTGGACTTGTATGTTCAGATGTAAATCTGCATATTCAATTACCAACACCTGCTTTCAGCTAAACTAAAGAACTAGTTCTTCAGCTACTTTCATCTAAGAATGTTTACTTGAAAACCTTTGGAAAGATGATGATCACTGGATAGTCAATTCAGTAGGTTTTGATTTCTTCAAATGAATATTTTGAAATCTTTTCGTAGATTTCTCTTGCATCACAAGAAAAATCAATTGAATTACTTACACTTGCTTTGTCTTATCTAAACACATAAGCTGTTATGTGGCTGCTGTAAAAGATTCCTTAGCCATAATCACTCACTTTGGATGTGATTTTGAAGCGCTGTAATTAGCTGAGAACTTAGACTTCCACAGAATCTAATATTGAAGCAAGATGGACGATATTTGAAGGAATCAAAAAGTACATTGGAGTGGATGAGAAATAAGAAATTTCGAATGGAGTGATTCTACTCTATGAAGTCTTTGGATCGGCTTGTCCTTAAGTAGAACAGTTAAAAGTTAATCCAACTTGTATTGCGAGCAGTTATAAGTTCTTGATTGCCGTGATTTCGAAGATATACTTAAAGGAAGGTAATAGCTAGATTCGAAATTCTTAAAATCCTTGGATTCTCTTCTACATTAGTTAACTGGAATTCTTTTGTCGGCAATTCTTAAAGGAAATTAGCGCTGATATTCAAAAAAAAGAACCGATTGAAGTTACTACTTTGAAATCTTTTTATTTTATAAAATCTGAGTTATTTTCTTAGCTTATGCCTTCTGAATATCTTTCCAGGGAGCTCTTAGAATTTGGGTAGAATCTGTTGAAATCTTCAATCTCTCCAGTACTGACAGGTATGGTGATTTAAGCGTTTCTGGAAATGTACTAAAATGATCAAGGAGAATATGTTAAATCTAAAATGTTTGTTGATAAGATAGTTTTGCCATTATTTGTACAAATCCATTAGTTCCCTAGATAATTATCTAACACAGAAGATTCAGAGGTTATCATCGTACATGAAAAATTGGGTAATTTACTTAACTCATAGAAAGGGAAAGGGATATATAGAAATGTCATGTTTAAGAAGATTAAGGATCGAAGTTAAAAAATAGCTGAGCATTAGAAGAGGGTAAAAGCTTCCATTTTTGAAAAAGAAAGGTAAAGAAGCAATGACTTAGCTAGTAATGACTTACTCCTATTTGAAACTGTATCAACTGTGATGATCAAGACAATCTAAAAGGAATCTCTGCTGAAAGTCATGAGTGCATATTGCTTTTTTGATGAAAAGAAATATTGCAGGAAAATGGCAAAAATTAGAACGTGTGCAGCTTATATGGAACGAAATTGTGGAGAAATAACAGAATCCATTAGAGGAGTCTACAGAACTTTATGGATTGAAGGTCCGTTGGTTCTTAATAGAAATTTAAATCTTGAAGATATGCTCTATGTAGTGAAGTCAATCGATGAAACTACTGGAGAAATATCAACGAAGAATCAAACTAAAGGGTATATTTTGAGAGAATAACTAGAGAAAATATTATTAGACACTGCTCTTCACGGATAGGTTGAGAAGTGGAATGCTTTAGCGGATAAGTGCAGTAATTAGATTGTACTGTTGAACCCATGGAGTCTTTTAAGAATGGTATATAATGCAGTACTTGGTTTTTTAATCAATTCATCTGTAGAAGATCGAACAACTTTAACTTCAAGATAAAAGTTATTTTTTGTGAAAGAAGAATGCATGCTAACATATGAAGCAAAAAAGCTTTCGAAGATATAACGAACAGTCATTGAAGGAGCTGCGAAGACAACTATGTATCTAGAAATAATTTAGAATTGTCTAAAACTTCTTCAGACAAAGAAGCAAACGGACTTTTAGGGAATCGAATCATCAGATTTAGAAACTAGCTACATTGAAATCAAATCTAAATTGATAGATCATGATATTTCATACTCTCTCAAAGTAATATTCTTGCTAATCCTTATTGACTTCTCTCTAGGATTAGCTGCTATTAAAATCTTGAGATAAAACACAAGTGTCATTGATTTTAAATGGTTGACATTCGTTGAGAAGGCAATTTGCTTTGGTGCGTTGTCTGCTTCTTCTCCTTGGAACCCTTAAGAACTTTAGCTATTTTTGGAGAATCTAGGAGAAGATTACATTTCTCTTTTGCTTTCTAAGGAAAATGACAAAGATAACTTCAATCTTCTTCCTTTAGAAAGTCATGATAGTGCTTTGAATGCGGGTTATGTTAAGTTCTTTTTGAAGTACAAGAATAAATTTTAAGAAAAAGAACTAAAAAGATTAGAAATTCTCATCGATTCTGCGTTAAGAAAAGCACTTACTACAGGTGATGCAAGTAAAGATTCCAAAGGATACCTACTTGATGCTGCAGCTTATCTAGGTGTTAAATTTATTGACTTTTATAAAGAATCTGCAAAGGATGAAACTGAGAAAGAAGACAGTTTTGAGAGTAAAATTATTGAAAAGGAAAATCCGAAATCAAAGTTTTCTAAAGTTCGTATATATTCTTCAAAAAGAGGTGTAAAAATCAACAGTTTATCTTATAATATGTTGAGATTAAACGACTTCGATTTGAATCACGCCTTAGAACTGAACCTATTTTCACTGACAGACAAATGCTCATCACCATGTTACTACTCTAAATTTGATTTCCTTGGATCAATGGAAGAACTAGAAACTGAAAATTAAGATGAATATGATGAAGATCGCAGAGTCTATGCTGGAAGATTCGCGTTATTAAATGGGAAGACTTCATTTGTAATGACCCATTTCACGGATATCCTCAAAAATACTCACCCGTCTGATTCTCAATAAGTAAAACTCCAAAAATGTGCAAAAGATGCAATAATCTCAGGCAGCACTGAATTAGTGTAATTTATCCTGAACAAGATTGGAAATAAGCAAGAGCAGCTCAGTTTCATCAAAAGCACTGATGTATTATTCAGATTATTGAAGTACAAACTTTAGCACACTCGTCTGATTGAATATATTATTCAGAATTTCTACAGTGACGAAAAATCATCCCTTCTGAATTTAGATACTCTTTTAAGGAAAGAATGCTTGATTATTAGGGGATTAACTGAGCTTGGTTTAGAATCATCGCTTGTCTTACTGCTAAACAATCTATTCGTCAAGCCAATTTCCGATGAAGATAAGCAGAAGATAACTGTTGCTTTTTCAAAAACATCCACTTCCTAACCAATCAGCATTTACTAAACACTTCTGTTATTTTCTCATTATGAAGCAATTTGTTTCCTCAAGGAAAAAGATTTACTTCAAGACGCAGACACAGTCATTATTAAAGAGAAAAAAGAAAAAAAATGGATTCCTTCTATTTGCAAATATCATCAACTCCATAACTTAAAAACCAAGGAAGTTCCAAGTAAAAGCGAATTGTTTACTCACACGAAGGTTATTTTTGCATTCTTGTTGACTGAACTCACAAAGCTAGCTACTTCACTTCAGACAATCCAGTTGCTTGAATAAATCATGTTCAGAGGAGGAGAACAATCACAGGAATGTGTTAACACTTTGATAAAGTAGTTTGTTTAACTTTAGTTCCCAGGTGGAATTTATATTCTTTCAGAGATACTTAACAACTTCAATATTATGTTCCAATCATTCTCTTCAAGTGGCAAGATCATCTAATCTGAACTGCTGAACATATATCTCCTTAAACTCAAACTTTACTAGAAACTCGACGTGCTTAGTATAGCACGGGAGAACTAAACATACTTTTAAACCTGCAGTTTGTCCAAAACACTTCTAAACTTAGAAACACCCGCTCTTCAAAAAAGCATGGAGTTCTTAAGAAACAGAAGAGAGAAGCATTTCGATAGCTTAGAAGGAAAAGAGAAAACAGATTTCCTCTCGAAACTTCTCCTTTCGGGTTACAGCTAAAAATAACTCATCAAAGTTGTCTGCTAAAATGATAAAGATTTCATTATTTAAGATGAAAATATTCTCTAAAATGTGATTTTCCAACAAGCTGATCTCGTTATCACTCTCCTTGAAGGCTATTCATAGCAAGACGCTATGCTCGAGTAATTTTAAGCGTAACTGATCTAAAATGATGCCGATTTCTAAATTGCAGTAGAACATGTTTAAGATGAGTGGAGAATAAAGAGAGCATAACATACAACTAAAAAAATTGAAGAAGAATCAATAGTTGATAACGTGCGACATGACAATCCTTTAAATAAAGTACTTCGTTAGGTTCTTTATTACTTTTCAGTTAAAAAAGGAAAATCCGTTGTGAGAATTTATTCTTAAGTTTTCACTGGGATTTCGATAAGCAGCAAACATGGAATATCGTTCCAATATCACTTGAGTTTAATGAAGAAATTATCATCAAATTGTTCCCTTGGATAGGCATAAGAAGCATAGATATCCTTACAAGACATTACTGATCTTGTTCAGAGATTAATCTATGAATAAGAAATTATTGTCTAAGCCGGATAATCTGAATATTTCCATCATGCAGGCTGCAACATTAGCATATCGTTCAACTCATTCCTTAAGGATCTTAAATCGTTCATAGACAGCTAAGATATCCCTATGGAATAGCAATATTTATTGTTTTTCGAGACAGTCTTTAGATTCTTCTAAACAACGTTTTCTTTGCATTTAATCGATGCCTACCCAGATAAGAAACTCGAAATTGATCTAGTACAAGCCAATCAACCAATTTCTCTTAGCAGCATTACATAGACAGATGTTAAAATATCGCTTTCTTATTAATTCACAAAATCTGAGTTCGCCATGGACGCTAAAGACACTTATTCAATTCAAGAATAAATTGACAACTTTTATTTTGGAGAGGTGAATTTACCATTTATTATCTAGCAAATTGAATTGTTCAATAACCATAAGGATAATCTAATGAGATCTTCTTAATTTGGAAACATCCCGTTTACATTCAATTATGAGTCTATTGAGAAGATGCCTTTGGCATACAAAAAAGAAATTCTTAGCTAATTCCATTTTAAATCTAGTCAAGCACTCAAAGATTAACTATAGTAGCAGAATCCAGAAAGAGTTCGTTTTAACCCTACTAAGAATGGTAATTACGACTCCAACTCGTATCTTGGTTTGTATCAATTAGTTGAAGAAATCTCCCGATTCCTCTCCTTCCTAAATGTAAAATAAACCAAAAAATGAGAATCTGATTTTAATTTTTAATCTCTTTTTTTCTTGTGTAACTTTTCAGATCAGACAATCTGAATTTTACGCTTTAAACGATATGTTCGCGCCTCATAACAATGCAACAATGAATCCAACTGAGACAATTCCACCCCGAGTCGAAAATTCTAATTAAGCTTCTCAAGGAGGAATGATGACTAGTTCAGTTAGGGAACATGATGTTTTAAATCGAGTCAAAATGCAAGGCGCAATTTATTCTTATTACTTAGAGTAGCTTCCAGATAACACATACAAAGTTGGAGTCAGGAAAAACTAGCATGAGAACTAGAGAAAAAGGACTGAAGATTAGTTAATTTTTAGTGAATTTTATGAGTTTTGTCCATTCCCTGATGGTGAAATCGAAATTGTTATTATTTCACCTGAAGAGTTTAAAGAGAAGACTTCACCAATCGCAGTGTATAATACAATCCTAGCATAGATTCTATCTTACGAGCAGCGATTCCATTGTAGTCTCAAGCAAGTAACAAATGAAGAAAGAAGAATTGGGATATACTTTTTTGGAAATATTTTGTTGTTCTAAACATATTTTGTTTATTAATAATCTCTTAAAAGGTGACAGATACTGAGAATCTTGATTGTAAATGGTACTACGCAATGAAACCAAGCGATCATGGTGTTGTTGAAGTCCTACACAAAAAAGAATTGTTTGCTGGATATAACATTCTGAAATTAAAACAAATGATGAATGAATTTGAGAATGAAATATAATTCGGTCGAAGAGAAGATTTGCATTAAAAATGGAAACTAAATACACCTTCTCTATTTGAAACAGGAGTAAGCAATCTCTTCAACCTTTCTAATAACAGTTCAGCGTATGATTGCTAGCGATGTGGTATCGACAGGGATAACATTTTCAGCCTAACTAGTTACATTCTTTGCAGTCCACTGCTGAAGAAAATTATCCATATTAATCTATTCTAAAATTTCTTTGATTCGGGGAATATCATGAAGGTAATCAAAGGGATTTACTTTGAATTTAACGAGATCGACAGTAGTGATCTACCTAAAGAATGTGCTGATTCCAGATTAGATGAATATTTAGATTACGGATTTGATTAGATAGTGAGATTTGGAAAAACAGAATATTACATTAATAAGTTCATGCTTGTGGTGAGGTTGAATATTTGCTTCCTGAAACAGTCTCTTGATTAAGTGAAATTATAGTCTGACAGTGAATAATCAAACTACGAGGAAGTTGAGAGAGAGATAAGCACTTAGAAAGGAAAGAGACATACAATTCCTGCAGGAGAAAGTGCTGACAAAAACACGATTGCTAAACATTAAGACATGCTTCTGAATGATATTCCTGTGCTAAAGGCTTACATACAAACTATTACAAGTTCATATGATTTCTATGAATAGCTATTCTCCCCTGAGTAGATTGTATCCTTCATTCTGAATAAAATCGAAATCGACAATCATCTGCTGGGAATTTCTCAGAAACTCTCCAAACAATTCACATAAACCATCACAATCAACATCCACTACGAATCTCTCTATCACATCTTTAAGCGTGACCTGCAAGCAGCCTAATCAACAACGGATTCACTGCTAAAAATGCAAAAGTACGATACTATTTGGAGAGGTCTAGAAGGTCTCAAGGGATTCTTCTTAGATTCATTCGAGAAGCACTTGCGCCAATAACTAGGAGCCCAAGAATTTGAAGATGCTTTCTTTACCATTTTCAAGAATCTCTTGCAGGCTTATGAGAAAAAACAATCCACGAAAAAGTAATTGCTGTCAAATTACAGGGAATATTTGATTTTAGAAAATAATAATCTGGAGGAAACGAAAGATGCATAGGTGACTACTGATAAACAAGAGAAAGATGAGTTAGAAGAGAGTTAAAATGAAGCGTTTTTGATAGGTGATTAACCAGATGATACTGATAATGCAGAATAATCAACGATTTCTTAAGAAAGCAAGTTATTTAAGACCATTTATTAGTTGAAATCAGATACCTAGAGTGGATTGAAAAATACTTTCTTGATATAACCCAGCCTTAATTACTTCATCCTCAACTGCAAGAAAGGAGACATGTAAGGAATTAAACAAAGCAAAAAAAATCACTTGGTTTTGTTGAATATTGTTAATTAATGAATTTCTCTTTTGATATTTTTGATCAGATGTTTAGTTGGATTCGCAACGGGGTATAATGAGGACTAAGCGGTTAGGATAGTTAGGATTACAGATAAGCTTCCAAGTTCATTTACATTTTCAGACTTTACAATTTATGATTAACTGGAGCTGAATGTCTCCTTTGAGCATCTGAAATTCGCTTTGTTTAGTTATCAGAAATGGCCTCATCCAGCTGTTTTACCACCTACTTAGATTATCAACTATGCAATTATCGATGCTTCTTATAAAGTTCTGTTGATAAACTCAAAAGCACTTATCGATATCTGCAAGTTCTACATCTTAGATGCACCTGATGCAGATGAAGAAACAAAAGATGTATTAAATCAAAATAATCTTAATTCCTTCAAATTTACTATTTTTTTAGAGGGATCTTTATTGCAATAAATGTTTGAATATTTTCCTGACTATTTGTTTCTGGTTAAACTAGCAATACGACAACTATCTTTTCAGAGGCAGTGAGAACATATCCAGTGAGATATCGTTGAATTCCTTGATTCAGCTGATGCCCTCTGTGATGAATTTCACTTTTGAAATTAAAAAACAAGAATCCGATAAAGGTCCTTAGCTGCTTTCGTTATCGAAGATAAGATCGATTATTAGCGATATTCCAACGCAAAGCAGCAAGTAGATATCAATATAACTAGATGGCAGCAATTACAAATTCAAACCTCCTAAAATAAGACCAGATGAACTTGTAACAAATTTGAAAGAAATATTCTAAAATTCTTTCTTTTTATTTCTGATTCACTTTTCTTATTTGTTTTGAATTCCTTGCAAATCAGAGTTTCGCATCAGTTGTAGACTCCAATCCGCATATTCAAGACGAACAATTCAAATTCTGCGAAATCTTAAAGAAACAACTTAAGGATAATCTACTCAGAGACACTTCTGACAATTTATCTTTTGAATTCAGTTACGAATAGGATCTTGAAGAACATCGTGCAGTTCACATTGAACAAATCGAAAGGATAATCGATTTCGTCTGTTCTAATATCCTCGAAGCTTTCAAACAATTCACTTAGAATACTAATCTCTCAGCGAAATTGCTAAAATGCACTCATCTGCTGTAACTCGGAGATCCATTATATGAAAAAGTCATTTCCAATGAATTGCAACTCATGCCATATTTATTAACCAAACTCTTGCTAAAACACATTAGCATTCTGAGAGTCAGCTTTTAGTAACTTCGTTGCGAAGAAGGAGAAGACTTTTAGAAGTTATAAGAACAATAAGAATTAACTTTCTATGAAAAACACACAAAATGTTTAACTTTGTGCTAGTTTTTAGGTGCAACATCAAATTAGGTCTCCGTACCAACTTTCACGGATATCTTTACTGCTCTTATGAAGTAAATCATAACTCAAGAGATGCAGTATCTATCAGATCAAGAGTTCAACAAAGAATCTGATGATAATAAGAATAGGATTGTGATTAATTAAGGATTTAAAAACTAAAATATTTCCTTCAAATTTGAGAATAAGAAACTTGATAGTCTCATCCCTCCTCACTTAGAGTCCCTTGTTGCATTGTTGTCTACTCTTTTCTTTAGAGTCAGACACTAAATGGTAATTAACTCACTTATGAAGAAAAAACCAAGAAAAATAGTTGTTTCGTTTGTTACATCACCAAATAAAACAACTTCGATTTTAAATCCTTCCGATAATGTTCTGAATATCAACTTAAGCATCGAATCCCTGAAAGAATCCTGCAATATTCCAGATCTTATCGATGGCATCAACGAATCAAACAAAACAACTGACAATTCTTCTTCATCTATCTTCTCTAACAGCTGTTTCATTGATTTACAATAATTCTCCAGCGATAATAATTCAACTGTTGTGAAACAACTAATGAATAACTTTGCTACATCACAAGAAAGCGTTCTCGAAGAATTGAATTCGCAGGATTTTGAAATAAGACTCTGCTCACTGAATGAATCTTTAGCTATGGTTTCTGTACAAAGTAACTTCTGCAAATTCGATGACAAAAAGATGTTAACTCTTGGATTCCCTCAACTTGATGATTCCCTAAAAGATAAATGCTTTTACTATGTTTATGCTATTTTCTACAAATAGACTGCTGTTTCATGGAATATCTTCTTGAAGAACTCCACGCCTATCTTTTAGAACATACTTTAATAGAAAAAATAACTGAATTACAAAGTTAAAGATCACTGTTTCGCTGTGATCTAAGCTAAAGATCCTGAATTCATCTCAGATAATTTATTAGATGGGTTTAATATTTCCTTTATCGAAGGAGATAAGAATATCTCTCTGCCTCTGTCAACGTATATCTCGAGATTCCCTGAGTTACTCTTTAGTAAGCATATTCGTCTAACAAAAGTTAATCACCTACAAGCGAAAAAGTCCGAAAAAACAGTGGAAACCTTGCTCTTTGATTTCGAAATAACAACAAGATATTTGACGAAAGACATCCTGGGAATTTCAATAACTAACTCAAAAGCATAATAGTTATAGATAAAGAGTTCTTTCATGACTCCAATATTCTGTGCTGGAACAGAAAATGATAGTGGAAATGGAAGAACATTTGATACTTCGTCTTGCTAAGAACCTACGTTTGTATTTTAGTCCACTTAGAAAATTTTACTGGAAAGAACAGAACTCGTCGGATCGATTATTGAACAATAACCAATGTAGAATGCTTCGTCTAAGAAATAAGATGATAAAAAGGACTAAATGGTGAAGAATTCTCCTTTGTTTAAGGTAAATATTTTAAATTCCAAAATTAGAGATAAAATACTAAAAATATTTCTTATTTAACTCTTGCATTTGTCTTGCCTTTTGAAGATTTTCAGAATGAAGGCTGAGAAGCGATTAGACATTCTGAATGAATCTATGACTATTATTAAATCGATTGATGATCTAAAGAAAATTAATGATATTCAATCGCTAGTATTCATGGAAGATGGACGTTAAAGCTTTTATTCTCGTGCAGGATAAAAAAGATAGGATATCTTAAATTTCAAAGACTCCTATGGAAATGTCATCAAACTAGATTGCGAGAATGAACATTTGAAAGAGAAATATTAAGTAAACAAACAACATAATATCATTAGAGGGTTTTAAAATGTTTCAAAAATTTAATATTTTCTTGATTATTTAATTCAATTTAGGTAGTTTATGTGCACGCACAACTTCCTTCGATAGCATTCTTTGGAACAATCTCTGAAACAGATGGGTTCAATAAGTATGTCTCGGAATGGACTCCCTTGCTGAAGGGATCGTATAAGATGTATGTTAATGGAGTATATGTACCTTTATCGGAGGATAATATTGGCGTAATTGCCGATTCTGTGAATGAAAAATCAATTAAAGTGGAAGCCTAAGATGTAAATAGAATATCCTTCTTTGATGCTGTAGAATGTCAAGCATATTTCAAGGATCGATTTGGAAATTCTTTCACTGAATTCGACTCGAAATAAGCACATGAAAAAGTACCAATTACTGTCACACATACCACTGAGAAAGGTGAGATCTAGTTAACTGCAATAAATAGCATAATTGATAAGAATGGCAAGATGAAAATATCCTTAGTATTTGCTCCTCCAGCTCTATCTGGATAAAATGAACCACTTGATGCCGAAGGATATCTAGCAAAAATACAGATAAGTTATGGTGATATTCCTCTGAAACAACTTGAAATAACTGTCAAAGGATTGAATTTCGATAAGAGAAAGAAACAATTTGAAGAATAAGTATCGAAGTTTAAGAAAGGAAACAAAACAGTCAACATAAACAGAGAACGATTTGCTGAAGATCTCTTGACAACTTTCGAGAGTTTTGATTTGAAAAATTCTCTATTCGTGAAATTCAAAAACGAAAGTGGTATCGATGCAGGTGGTTTATCTCGAGAATTCTATGAGCTTGTAGGTAAAATGATCAAAGATCATAGTTATCAGTTCTTCCAGCTTGTCTCAGATTCGAAAGCTGAGAAATATTACTTCCATCCTAACTGTCTCAAAACAAAGCAAGCATCGAAATATTTCAATGTCTTTGGAAAACTCATCGCGCACACGATTCTTTATAACGTAAATAATATTAGGTTTCTTCATTTCTTAATCCTCTTGTTTCTTGACACTTTTAGTCCTTACTTGGAGTTGATTTCTGTGAGCCACTATTCAAATTGATAACTAAGTAGAATGTGGGATTCTAAGACCTACAATACATCTTAGATGCACAAACTTTCAATAATTACAAATACCTTCAAGTAAAACAACCTCTTTTTTTTAATATTTATGTCAATTGTTTTGATTTTGTTTTTAAAAAAAGACACTTAAACCTGATGAACTTGAGAACCTTTGCATGACATTCTCGATATTAAACAACAATAAGCAGATTGAGTTGGTTCCAAATGGCAATAACATTGAAGTCAATTATAAGAATTTGGATTAGTATCTAAATGCAACTGCAAAATATTATCTTCAAACAAAATTCGCTCCAGCGATAAATAGTCTAATCGAAGGATTCGAATCTGTGTTCCCTGGAGATAATCTTCGCTATTTTTATTCGAATGAACTTTGTGTTTTAACTTGCGGTGTTAAAGCAATAGATGGGTCTCTTTTGCAGAATCTTGCGAGGTATAATGGAGGCAACTCAATTTTGATAAATTTCTTCAAGAGATATCTATCAGAAGCCTCCAAAGAAATGCTCACGAATTTCTTGAAATTCATTACAGGTAATAAACAAAAAAAGAATGATATTTCTTGATGTTTGATTTATATTATTAATTTTAACAAAAGGTTCAAGCAGCATACCATATGATTATTCTTAGTTCTCCCTCTCAATTGAATTTAGATCTTCACTGAATCAAAATCATCTCCCACTTTCTCACACTTGTTTCCGCTCAATAGAAGTGCCACACTATAAAAGTTATGAACAAATGAAGGGCAAATTTGATATTGCTTTCCTTGACAACGAGGGATTCGGATTCGGATGAGATTCAAAAGCTATTATTATTTTCAGATAGTTTGTTTTTCCATGGAATCAAATGTCTGTAATTATCTTGAGTTGATAGAATTAATTCAAATGAATAATAATACTGCAAGAAGTTTACATATTTAAAGGAAGTAAATGATTGATATTGGGGGTTGCAGGAGAAATATGGTAATTAGTGAAAAAAAGATGAAATTCAAATATATTTGGAAAATAATTTAATTATTTATTCCAGTTTTTGCAAGTAAAAATTGTCTTTTTTAAAGAGAAAGTGTTTTATAATATCTGAAATTGGTTTAACTTTTTCATTAGCCTAGCCATTTGATTATCTCAATTAACAACAGTAAAACTAATTTTTCATTTTCTAATGACAGATGTTGTAGTAATTTGTATTTTTAATGCAGAATAGTTAGATAAACTATTTTGGGGGTTGGTTTAAAAAAGTTTATTTGAG
>Ga0302271_10000632_pt1 | contig 34862 bp, 18 predicted proteins | sample III_Bog_N1_1_FD_198767 | JGI IMG/M metagenome (GOLD analysis project Ga0302271, IMG submission 198767) | Peat permafrost microbial communities from Stordalen Mire near Abisko, Sweden - III_Bog_N1_1 | ecosystem: Environmental > Terrestrial > Soil > Wetlands > Peat | place: Sweden: Abisko... | reverse complement strand
TCCGTTGGATTTTTGAATTGATGTGAAAAAGAAGAAAAAGTGCCTGTGAATGTGGTTGAAGGTGAACTTAATAAATTCAAGCCTAAAGTGTTTTTAGAAATATTAGTATCATTCGCATTAGAAAAAAAACAGCTAGGACTATTAGTATTACTATTACCAGTCGCTCCAACAGCTCGAGGGCTGATGATATTATTGTTGTTGTTAATGAGTGAATTAAGAAATGTATTCGAAATCAACTTTGGTTTTTGTTTGAGAACTCTGTTGATTTTTCTATCAAGAGTTCCATATTTGCCTTGCTCAATGTTACCTTTGAATGTAGCTCTGTTCAGCTTGATGTACTAAGGGTCTTTCTCATGCAGACTGAAATGGATCTTCCTATCCATTTTAATTTTCAAATTCTAATCAAACCAGAAAGGATTCTCAAAATGTGTAGAAGCACTTTTTTAATGTCTCGGGGAATGAAGATCTACCTACAGTAAAAGAGATTCTTCCGAGATATTACTATTTACTGGCAACTAGAACTCCTTGATAACTTGCTGCAGAGAATCCACTTGGAGATCTTGAGTGTCGTTCTCAATCTACATTTTGTTTTTACTCACATTCTAAACACTACTCGCATTCATATTATTATTATTTTCTGTAGCTGTAACTCCAGCTGCTGAAGTTGACTGCTATGATTAAGATATTTGCTTTAATTTAATAAATTGCATTGAATCAGGTTAGCCACTTTTAGAATTATCCCTGCTACTGTTCTTGAAACTACTGCTAACTTAGGTTTAAATAAAAATCATTGATTTAATAAATTCAGCATGGTGTACATGCTTGGCCATAGCCTGCTTTTGGAGCTCAACTTTGAATAAGAATACTTCATCTATCAGGCGATGCAATTAGCTTTTTCTAAGGAAATATACTGTTACATCACTCAAGCAAACAGCTGAATGTGTTCGTATTTTTTTATTAAAGAAGACATCCTCTAATCCCACAAACTCATTACTTGAGAGAATCCCGAATTTAACGTTCACAATGCGACTGCGATGGGTTGATATATTCGATGCTTGCTATCCAGTGATATGGGATTATTCTGCTTATTTGTTAGGAGAAAGTGTAGAGTCTTTAGCGCTAATGATAGGTACTTCCTCATTTGATTGTTGGTCGAAGTTAGAGGAGGTAAAAGATGAAGATAACGAAGAAGAATCATTTTTATTGTTATTTGGATCTTTTGGGATTTTGATGCTCTTGACCAATCCAATCTCACCCGATTTGACTAAGAAAACAGAGTCGGCAGGCTCTCCTTGACTAAACACTGGCCACCCCTATTTGAGGTATTTCTTTGTTGAAAAATCTAACATGATTCCATTAATCCACTCAGGCTTAAGCTTGGACTCATCGAGCTTCAGCCTCTTGAGTAACCTCTTCGTCTTTCTTTCCATCTTGCTCTTAAAGAAAAAATAAATATTTAACATCGATAATCATCACATTTTACTTCTTACGAATTAAATTTCCCTGATTAATTCTTCATATTCTTGCTTAGAAATCGTTAAAACAAAGGTCTCTTCCACAGCTAAGATCGTTGCTGATCTTGGCTTTCTCACAATCAATCCGAATTCACCAAATACCTCGCCCTCACTGAGAAACTTGATGTGATTGCATTTCAAAATTAGTGTAGGCCCCTCTTGAATGTAGTACTATTTCCAGTTGAAGATTTGCGATTTCCAAAGAGATATCTCAGGCCATGGCTTTTCATTATTTTCAGCGGTTTCAGCTGGGTTGTTCCCAAATTCGTCAAGTTTTCGCTTTCTCCTCGATAAGCTAGTGTACTCAGGAATTAAATGATCTTCATCGCCATCTTAGTATTTGTCCTAATATTACAACTGCTGTTCTTGTTGTGGCTTCTTCTCATTATTGTTATCGATAGTTAATGAACTATTTTAGGTTTATTCTGCTTTGAGCTATTGTATTTCTGCATAGGTTTTCGGAGCAAGAACACTGACTTTTCCTTGCGCGATGAGATAAAATTTTTCAGGACGCTCTCCTGCTAGAAACACATGCTATCCCTTTTAGATTCTTTCAATCTTCACGCAATTTGCCACTTAGTGAGGCAGATTCTTTGTGTAAGCCTTCATTTTTATCATGAAAGGGCTATTTTCTATTAGTTTTATGATTGCCATTTATTCCTTGAGGTTTCTTTATCCGGAAGGTTTTCTTAAATCATCAAGAGCAAGGAAGATCTTCTCGTTTGCTCCATTAAAATGATCCTGGCTCGCAGTATTTTCATTTTCTATTTTCTTTCCAAAGTGCGTATCTTCTAAGTTATTTTCACTTGAAACTATTGTCTCCTTCTGCAAATCGTTCGAAAGAGAAGACAACTCTTGATTTTCAGATGAAACCAGGCTTCTTGCAGGCACTGTGAGAGTTTTGCTCTTCATCAAATCGAATTTGTCAAAGTACACTTTTGTAATAAGGAAAAGATAGAATGAGTAAAATAATAACTCGCAGTGATATCTCAAATGCAAAGAAAGGGTGAACACTCACCTTACAGATAAATTAATTAATTTCCAATACAAAAAGAGTGGTGATAGTGCAAGAAATCAAAGAGAATACATTTCTGCAGTAATCTCTCAAGATATCTCAAATTTTATTTTATCAAAAAATTTGATTCGCTTTCTTATTACTATTTCCTTATCTCAGATGCTTCTTCAATATTTCACTGTTTTAAACAGTTTTCATTATTTCGTTGAACCTTTAAATTATCTTCACGCGTGTGTGTGAGGGTATGCTATTTATTTTATTAGATAATCCAAGTCAATTTCCTCTTTAGCTTGCCACCTTTCTATTGATCTTTTATTATGTTGAAGCATGATATGATATTTAAGAGATTTTTAGTTAAAAGCTCAATAAGCTTCTTGTTCTGATCTGAAGAAATTTGATTATTTAACAAAAAAGGAATTATTTTTGCTTAATTAAGCAGAAAATAATAGTAAGCGGAGATCACAGAATTGAGAAATACTTTTAATAGCTCTGTGTTTATTTCACTGTTTCTCATTTTAGTATTACCTTTAAGAAAAAGAAAGGATACTATTCTTCTCTTTTGTTGAGGAAAAAAGTTTTTTTTAGAATAGAACAATATTGTGCTTTTATGAGAGTATAAAGAGATTAAAATATCTGTAATTATCCGTTCATCATAAAACTAAAACGGTAAAGAAGTGGTATCATTTTAATAGTTTTAAGAGAAACTAAAAGTTCACTCACAGAAATATAAAAAGGTAATCATTATACATTTGTAGAATAATTTATGAAATTAGCAAAGCCAGATTGTCCAAATAATAGATTAATTTTTGTGCTTTATTCATTATCAAATTGTAATTTTCACATTTACAAGTTGCTTTTTAACATGAGTATACAATTTCATCATTCTTCAAAATAATAAATTCAAGAAGAATGATTTTTATTGATCTTACTTGCTTTTCACAACCTTCTGCTTAGTTTGAGATTTCTTTCTAAGAGTTCTCTTACCTAAGAATTGTGAATTCAGCTGTTAAAAGTGATTTTATTTCCTTTTTCATTTGAGAAAAGAACATTTCCTTCCTTGAATAGTAATGACAGTTTGCTCCACATGACAGACAGATCTCAAATGAGTCCAGCGTCAAGTCATTCTACAATAGAGACAAAATGAGGTATACATTTCCTTGAATTTAGCTTTCAAATTAAAGCAATCGAAAATCCGTGTGGAACGTGGACACTTATCACTTCCTTTCAGCTGAAGGATTCTTTGTAATCTTTGTTATTTCATTGACATATCCACCTTGAGAGAAAAGAGATGTTTACTTTACAACTTTCTCAGGTCTGTCAAGAGCCAGTTTAAAGATCTTTCAAAGGTTGGCTTGTGCACACTTCCATATTAAGATTAAAAACTCTGAATTTTGCTTCTTAAGTAGCACTCTCTCAATCAATTGTAAATATTAAGTAGGATAAATAGGTATTATTTTTTGAGGTAAAATTTTCAACAACACAACTATTTTAAAAAGGCAAATTTGGTTTTGGTGTGGCTATTTAAAAGTTATAAATCATTCGAACAAGGATAGAAATGAGAAAAATAGTACCTGGGGATAATTTCAAGGAATGATTGATATTTATTGGGTAATTTAGTAAAAAATGAATGTAAATAGTTTAATTATCAAAAAAAAAGAGTGAATTTATCAAAAGCTGGAGGAAAACAAAATTTGTGGTGAAAAGTTGATTAATAAGAGTAAGAAAAAATTTGTATTTGAAAATTAGGAAATTGATAAAGTCAATGTTTTGTTTTAAATAATATTTTTTTGTGATTTATTGAGTTTAAAATAATGTTTAATAATATTTTTAACCGTTACAAACTGAGTTTTAACACAGTCATTCAATTTCAACATTCTCTAAAATTTTTAATTCAAAAGAAGATGAAATTTTTTGTTAATCTCATACTTGCTTTTCATCATCTTCCATGACCTTCTGATGAGTTTGAGATTTCTTTCTCAGAGAGCTCTTACCTAAGAATTCGAATTTAGCTTTTTTCAAAGTGATTTTGTCTCCGTTTTCATTTGAGAAGAGAACTTTTCTTTCATGGAAAAGAGCTTCCAACTTGCTCCACTGAACAGAAGGATCTGAAAGGAGTCCAGTGTCAAGGCATTCTACAGAAGCGACGAATGAGACATAAATGCCTTTAAAGTTAGCCTTCTTATAAAAAGTAATGTATTATCCATTTGGAACATAGACACTTTTGACTTCCTTTAAGTTGAGGGATTCTTTGTTTTCACAAATCTTGGCTATTTCATTGACATATCCACATTGAGAAAAAACAGATGGACAATCACTGACTTTCTAAGGTCTGTCAGAATTGACTGTCAAGTCAGTTTGAAGATCTTTTCCAACAACAAAGGTTGGCTTGTGCATGCTTCCATACCCTGAGAAATAGAGAAAAACAATAAAAATAAGCAAGATTATTCAATGTGGAGAGCATAATTTTTCATTTCTTTTTTTGAAATGAATTTACATTGATCGGAAATGGGTGTCTATGCAACTGAGAAGTAGATAGAGTTGGAGATAATGTGGAAAACATTTGGGAAAGAAACTGATCCACTGAATCCAGTATCACAGTTGACGAATCCTCTTGCAGAACTGGTCTTTCGAGAGTAGCCAAAGTAGTAGAAGCACCACTGATCATCAAATGTGTAGTCTTTCAGAGGCTTCAAACAAAAGATTTTTAAAAAGTCACAATTACAACAATATTTCTTAGTGTTAACTTTCCCATTTTAATATTGTATCTCTTTCTCTTACAATGGTTTGGGAGAGTGCAGGTGAATCCTATGAGCTAACTTAGCCGTAGTTGTAAGTTGTGAAAACAACACCAGCTGTTGACACTGAAACCTACAGCACTACGTTCCCTAATTTGTCGATATTATAAGAAGCATCAGGCTTAATTAGAGAACTTGATAAAAGGACACTTCCTTTATCAGTTTTTTTGGCTGCATGGCTCCATGAAGCCCATGTCTGAATCGAGTAATCAGCGATCATTGAACTGTTGTTTGAAACTTTAAACGGGACAAGAGAGTCAGGCCTAATTATATTTTGAGAAAGAGCATAATTAATACAACTCAATAATCACAAGAAGTAAGAACATTACTTTGCGGTTTCTGAAAAAGTTGCAGTGCTGAGGTATTCATAGCTCCCAGGAATAACTTAGCGAGAAGGAGGAGAAGCCACTTGTGCTTAGAAGTAGGTTTGGACAGCAGCAGTAGTATTCACGTAGCAGCCATCATAATACACAAATTGAAGATCGAAGAATTCTCCTGGGGCCCCACCTGTAGTACCTGACCCTCCAAACATTGCTTTCAGGACACCACTCGTAGAGTGAGAGACACCTGAGATGGACTTTGTAGAAGTTGTCCCATCTCCAAGAGTGACAGTATAGCTGGCTTCTTTAGTTTAGTTATTGTACCCAAAATAAATCCAATGCCACTCTCCTTAATCCTGAGTTTAAGGGAGTGGTAAGGCTTGAGAGACACTAGCAGACTTGTCATTGTAAGTAGTGAAGATGTAAGCAGATTACTAGTCGCTTGATTGTGGCCTATAAGTAACTGATAAAGCTTCTTCGCCAGAGTTTGTAAAGCTATTCTTTTGTGTTGCTCCTGCAATAGCTTGAATATTACTTCTGACTGCGTTAAGATCAGCAGGAGTAGGATTCAGTAAGTCTCTTCTATACCAAAAGTGGATAGCGTATTATTATATTGAGAATTAATACTTATCTTCAGGTTAGAATATCTTTGCTGGAGTAAGACTGGATGAATCAGAGGCAACCAAAGTAGCGTTTACGTATGTCTTTGGGATCGCAACTAATTATTTTTTTTTTTGAAAAACAGATTATTACAATACAATACAAATTTCGCACATAGATACAACATCTTATGCACTATTAACAGATGTCACATCCCCCAGCAGTAGCTTATTGTACTTTCAGATGCTTGGGTGTGCAAGGTCTACAACAATTCAGAAAGAAAATCTCTTCTCTTCTCTCATTATTGGAGAATAATCCTGGCTTTCTCTAGTTTTTGTTTAATTTTTGCATTCCAATTCTATGATGAATGGGATTGATAAGCTAAAATCCTGAAAGCAGTCGTTAGATATCGATTTATTTTACTACTTAAAGGCTACGCTGTTGCATGTTAGAGTTCCTCAACTTCGTTTCTGGTAAAGACACCCATTCATTTCATGTAGCACATATGTTCTTCTCTCCTGTTAAAGCCTTGAATTAATCTGAGATTTCTACGTCTATTTACTCCTTCCCGAATAAGTCTTCCCCGTTCAGTTTACTCTGCACTGGTCCTCTTTCTGTGTCGAGCATTTTTGCGTGAGCCTGTATTCTAGCAAAGGCTTTGATCATTCTTGTTATTTTCATTGATTTTTATAATTTGAAGAAATTACCTTTTGACCTATTTTTTAAACACATCCATTAGATAAAATGCCCACTAACTCATTTTCCCAAAATGAATTAGAATACGATAATCAAAAACTTAGATTTGACGAGTCTTTCTTTAGGTAGGTACTTTAACCACTCCTTAGCATTCAATTAATTTATGGAATAGATATATTTCAATTTTTAAATTTGGATAATATTTAAAATTAAATAAAAAGCAATAAATGATTAATCGCTTAAAAATAATCTCAATATAATAATCTTTCTTTATTTTAAACAATATTTATTTATTTTTTCTAAAACTTGATTACTTTTTGGAACTTATAATTCAATCTCTTAATAAGAGCTATCTCCATAAGTAAATGTAATTTTATCAAGTTGTCCAGTAGCTTTTGTTGTTAAGGGATCTTCGCCAAGTATTATGTAAGCATTGTTCGGATCAATATGAACAATTGATTGAGTGATTTATCTGTATTCTTTTTCTCCAATTTTGATATAAGCAAACACTCTTTAGAGTTTGCGACTATAGGCTTGATAAAAGTAGAACTACTCTGTTCCAGGGATAGCTTCTGGGAAACACATCTTGACTCCGAGGATAGTTGCTTTTGCGCCTAAGGAGTATGTTACAAAGCAGATTTTTGTGCCTTTCTCTAAATACCCATAAAGAGCTCTAAGAAAAACCGAAAATTTGATTTAATTCATTAAAAGGCATTTATTTACGTGTCTCCTTCAATATAGGTGGTTTAAGTCGTAGCTGGTTGATTTGTAGAAACTCTGAACAAAAGCACATCCTTAGTGTTTGGTTAGAAAGCCGGAAGTCTTGAAACAAAAAAGTAATTATAAAAACAATACAATCAGAAATAAAAATATCTTGTTTACTTAAAATAACCAGAAATTCCATATTCATCTGCTCCAATTATGGAAATTTTCGCATTAAATTGATTAATACTTTATTGTTATTGAATAAAGGGAATAGTATTCTTAGATTTTACTCCTATAGATAAAGGTTAACTCTTGTTAATATATTTATCAATATCTGAAGCACTTCTATAGTACTTATTACCAGGAAGATACTTAAAAGCAGCATTTGAAACATAACCGTTCATTGAACCAGGTGAGCCAAAAGCTCCTGTGCCAATAGAAAATAAGAAGTATCCTGATTGATTGGGATTTCTATTAATATTTCCTTAGCTCCACTATTCTGAATATGTACTCTGATAAGTATCCTTGACAGCAAGATAGATCTAATTGGTGTCTGCATGATAGGCTGTATACAAGAAAAACCATCTCCCCATGATTTCTGATAAAGGTTTTGGGGAAAATAGTTCTTTAATAGTTTTCTCTGAGTCAAAGATCACTCTGAATCCTTCTTTCATTCTCCATGGTTTAAGAAATGCAGATAGATAAGAATCAACAGCCAGGTTAATTTAACCCCATCCTGACTTAGAACTACTAACTCCAAAAATAGAAGGACTCTTATCAATTAGGAAAGAAGATGGCCATGTTTGATCCATTGACATTGAAGGCCGCACCCACCCTTCAATAGAATATGACTTCATGGAGGAAATATCCTTTGAGGAAACATTGATAATTCCTTTTGATGTTGTATCTTAATAATTCAAAGAAATTTATTAAGCTCTTGCCAGATAGCACAATGAAAGAAGAACAATGACTATTATTGTGCTTGATGTTTTCATGATGTTAGATAGCTTCTTTTATTTCTCTCCAAGAAAAATGGAATTGGGTTTATTTATTATTTTAAATATTTATTTCCTAAAAAAACTGTCTCTCCCTTTTATTGCAGATACTTTTCTAGCTTCTTAGTTTGATCTAGTTTTGATTTTTTAAATCCACAAATCACCTTAGGTTTTGACATGGTTTTATTCAGGATTATTATTCTTCTTCATTCAAAAAGTAATAGCTTCATTTTAAAAAGCTAATTTCTTTTGTAAGACAATACAAATAAATACCTTACACTTCTTTTGGTCTAAGCTCAAAAGACAGTACGAGCGCGTTGATGGTAAAATACTCATACTAATAAAATTCAAATATTTTTCATCGATTTTTTACTTAATTTTTTGATAGAAATTCAATAAACTCCCCCTACCCAGCAATGTTTCTGATTTATTTCTTATCTTGTCTTTTTGGGGAGATTTTTTAATTTCCTTACAGATATTGATCTTTTACTCTTAAGTTTTGATTAATTAATAAGGATGAAGAAGGCAAAACTTTGAAGTCAACTGATGATTTTAATGAAGGCATTAATAATTTAAATTTTGATTTTGATTTAAGTATTTTTTTTGGACATTTTCAATAATAAAAAGGGTGTTGTAATATCTCGTTTTATTTTAAATTTTTACAATTTACCAGGGGGTGGGAGAGTTTCATAAGTTAAAATATATTTGGACAGATTTCACGTAATTAAACAATTTTTCGTTACACTGTGGCTTGGGAGGATGAGACATTTTAAAGCATAACGCATCAATAAATTCCTGTTACACTGTAGCTTGATGTGAGCGAGGAATTTTAAAAGCATAACGCATCAATAAATTGTTTGACAGCCTTGAGTTATTTAATAATTCTGTGGTTGGGGCTTTTACTGCGGAAAGAAATTTGAGTTTGAATAAAATTCACTGTCTCCTCTAAATTCCTTGCTTGCTAGCTCAAAACAATAGATAATAGTTTGAAATAAGCCCAAGATGACTCTGGGAAGTAAAGAATACTACAGAAATTTTGCATTTTCTTAGAAACTTAGATAAATTTAATGGGCTTTGTTTTAATAATATTAGATATCAAAATTAGTAAAAATTCTTAATCAATAATTTCGAAGAGGATCTAACTGGGAAAGGGGAGGGAAAAAAAAATTTTTGAGAAGAAAACCCCAAGGTATGCATCAATACTTCCCAAAAAAAAACACTTCAGTAAAACCAAAAAAAGCCTTTCTCATAAGAAATCGTTATTAATTCAAACAAAAAACTCTTCAAATTATCAATAAATTCTCAATTTATGTAATTACTTCTTGAAAAGATATTGTTCATTTAAAGCTTCATTAGACATTATTTTTGTATGCATGTTTGTTTTTGTTTTTGTAAGGATGAAATAAAGAGAATGTTTATTAGCCTTTTTTTCACACAAAATATACAAGATACAAGAGAGAATCCAATCAATTAAACTTATGAAGCTAATATTAAAAGAATGAAATGATTTTCAAATTGAAAATAACAGAATAAAGAAACACTTATTGTAAACTTAAATATCAGCTAGAAGGCTCCTTTTTCCTATCATAGTTTGCCTATTTTTCAACAATTCTTTTATCAAAGCAATTTTTCTCCTTCTTTCCTTCACTTTATTTAAATTTAATGTCAGTTCTCCCTTACCATTTAATTTTCGCAGTCTTCCCCTTGTCCGATTATCTTTTAATAGCCTATTTTGTTTTCTTATTCTTTATTTATCTCTTTAAAAAAAATATTTATTTTTTTATTTCCCATTAAGCAATGAAGCTAATATTAAAACAATGAAAGGGATTTCAAATTAAAAGTTGCAGGATAATAAGCCACTTATTGTAAGCTAATATATCAACTAGAAGACTCTTTTTTTCTTTTTAATTTGCCTATTTTCCTTCGATTCTTTTATCGAATGGCTTTATTCCCCTTCTTTCCATCAATTTATGAAATCTTAATGTCATTCTCTCTTACATTTAATTATCTAAGCCTTCCCTTGTCCCATTATCTTTATTAGTCTGCTTTTTGATAATATCTTCAAATATTTCCCTCAAAATTCTTTTTCAGCATTATTGATAATATTTTTATTTCAATATCAATATTTTAGTTTGCTGTTTCTTCAAAACAAAATTTTCTAACAAAATAAAATTCAATTTGTTTCGACTTGACTAGTTTAGAGCTAGATGACTTATCTTATGTAGGTTTTGTGTAGATTGATTGTAATGTATCTTGTCTTAAAATATAAAAAAGGGAAATTTTAAAGACTTTATCTTGATTAAATCAATTAGTATTATTGCACATTAAGAAGCTATTCTGCTTGAAATGCTAATTAAAAAATAGAACTACCTCCTTCATTTAGTAGAAATATGATTGTGTGTAATCCATTGTCATTTAAGGTCTTTATTGAGCTATTATCTTCTTTGAAACAGAAGAGAACTCTCGTATTATTATTGATAAATTATATTGTTTGAATCGTGATTACCAGTTGCAATAATTCACAATGAGAGAAGGACAAAAGAGAGGATTGTGTTTGACTATTTTATAAAGCTAAACTGTTCCTTCTTATGTCTCTTCCAAGATAAATTGAATGTGGTTGGTTATAAGAGAGGGGGTTATTCTATGAGAAAATAATAAAAACTAAAGAAATGGAAGGTGGTATTTTATAGCAATGATGAATAAATAATACATAAAAAAATCCTTAAACATATTATCATTAGCCTACTATGATCCTTAACTTAGTATTACAAAATTTCATTTTAGTTTAAAAATAATTAATTTGTTTGAGAACTGAGCATAATAATCTTATTTACTTATCAACTAGGAAAGCTCAAGAAATTTTACATAAATGTCAGAACGAAATAAGCAAGATATGTGGAAAAAAAAGATGATACATTAAAGATGAAGTTTACTTTGATTATCAAATAATATTATTAATAAAATATTTCAAATCTTGATAAATGAAATAAGCAGTATGAAAATCTTATAGAGCCATTTTTTAAAGAAAATGAAAATAATGTTTATTTCAAATGAGTTTTAACAATAAAAAATACAAAACATATTTGGAAAAATAGTTAAACATATGTTTCTATTTAGATTAAACAATTTATTTTCCATTAGGATATTTGCTGTGATAGTTTGGAGGATTTCAATTTAATAATATCCTTAATAATTAGTTTGCCTGAAGAGTATTTTCTCACGTAGAATCTAATTGTTTTAATTGTTTTTATGCGCTTATGTACTCATTCTTCAATTTGATAATCATCTTGAATTACTAGCTTCTGGATCTTTTGCCTGACAATTTCTTCTTCCATTGGGATTTATTTCTTCAATTGATGATGTAAATTACTTATTCGCTTGGAGGATTACTAATATGAAGGCTTGAATGTGAGTATGTCGAATTCCTCTTCAAGATTCTCAATATCAATTGATTTTTCGTCATCTGCTTACTTCTTATTATCTCCGCAGGAGCCTTCAGCGCAGTCTTAATTTTAAGCATCATTAGTTTTTTACTTTTCATTCTGATGTTTAGTAGGATTTTTTTCCAGCGATTTAAGAAATGCAAATGCTTCTTGAAGAGTATCTTTATCATTGTATTCTACATCTTCTAAGCAATAGTATAAGCATTTATTCTCAATAAACTCATTTGATTTCTCAGTATCCAATTTATTTTTCTGTGAATCAAGTGCATCCATTAAGGAATTTTATTTAGTTTTGTAGTTCTCAAATGCAGGTTAGAACTGCTAAACTTCGACTGTAGCCTGTATTGGCTACACGCCAAATGAACGAGCTTTGTTCTTGAAGTTAGTCTTAATGATTCCGCAAAGCTCAGTGATTTAGTTGGAATCAGCTATTGTGAAATGGTCTGAACTGACTGATCTGAAATCCTCAGGATCGCGCTAGAGCATCCTATCGCTCTGTAAAAACATTCTTTTATGAGTTACTTAGGCTTACATTTCTTCAACGGAGCAGTTGTTTAAGAAGTCTTTTCTGATTTGTTTTGAGATTAAATTTGGAGAGAAATTGTTTTCAATTGAAAAATTATCATCAAGCATTTTGATAATCACATAGTCTTAATCAAGGAAGCCTTAGAAATAGAAGAAGTAGCAAATAATACGAGTAATAGAAAAACAAAAGTTCTAGACACAATCCTTTTCCATCTCGTTATGGGGCTGCTCGGGATTTGAGATAAATTCTAACTCTTAAGAGATACAGCGATTATTAGTTGAATTCCTAATAATCACAAACCTAAATTACATATCTCTTCTACAATTTCAAATTAATAATCTCTTTAGAAAGCTAATAGTTCTCCTTTCTTACCTTCTGAAGACATTAAAATAGTTGCTTCACATCAAGATTCTATTTATTTTGATTAACTATTTTTTAGTAATTGGGTTAGTCATTTTTGAATTACCCCTTTGTTTTTTCTTAACACTGACGAAAAAAACAATTTATTATTATCTTTAAAAATTAGCAAAAATCTGAACAATAAAAAGGATTTTGAAATAAATGAAAAATTTGCTCAGCTTCTCAGTTTTGTGTTTTTAGTCAAACTAAATAAAAGATAGAAATTAACTTTTTTTCCCTTCAAATTTCAATCTTGACATCAATAAGAAGGCCAATGAAAAAAATGATCAATAAAGTTTTCCCTAAGAGAAATTAGGATTCTAAGGTAAGGGTTCTCTGAGAAAGAAATCTCAAACTCAATGAAGTTTTTGAAAAGCAAGAATAAAATCAATAATTTTAAGCATTCTTCTTAGATTTATTAGTTGGAGAGCTTGAAGCATTTTATACCAATCTGATAGACACAGATTCATTCTCAGAGAAAGCGGAGAGGATCAGCAAGAACATTTTTATTTAAATTTTGATAATTAATATTTTTTCCCTCTTCATAGAACTTAGAAGAATCTAATGTGTAAATAAATCATAAATCGCTCACATAACCTTCAAAATATCTCCGAAAGAGATTTCAGCTAGAAGTAATCCATCCCCAGAATTATTCTTTTCCAAAATGAGGTGAGAAGACCCCATAATATTAATAAATAATCTCCTTCTAACCTTCTGCCTTTCCCCAGCCTCTCTTTTAATCATTTGAGTAATGAGACAGCTTCCACCTTCATTTTAGTCTTACTGTTCATAATTTGATATTTGTTGGATACTTAAATTGAAATTACCTACACACAGGAGTTATCTAAAATATCCTCTCAAATGCTCCTCTCCCAAGGAGATTTAGTCTGGGTGAATCAACCCGAGACTAGAATAAGTTGTTTTGTCTATTTAAAAGCCAATCCATTCTGCAAGAATACTTCTTATTAACTGAGAGCATCTTCCAATTCCTTTTCCCTTCCTTCCTACCTCATCTTATTTTTTTTTTTTGTGATACTTTTTAAGCATGAGGCACCAAACATAGTTAAAAAATGTTATTTCCCTCTATTATCTCCTTCAGGCAATTTCTTTATGAAATCAAATCTTAAAGCTTGAGAAGAACGCGAGCTAAAGAAATAATAGGTAGAGAAAAAACTAACTGTAATGTGATTTGAGAGATTTGAGTTTTGGTTATCAAATTTTGGGGATTGTTTTCTTGAAAAGCGGAATGTATATTTACTCAAAGCGAGGGAGCATCTATCAGCTTTCGAAGCGGACTTAATTTAAAAAAAAGAACCATCAGTAACAGTAAAGGGAGAGACAGAGTTACAAAGTGAAATATTGCTTGAGCAAAGTAGGAAAGAAGAGGAACAGAGGCTGCAAAAGGAGAAAGGCAGAAGAAACGTAGATGAGAAATAACAAGTATTAACATTTTAAACAATAGATAAATTCCTTTTTTTGAATCTCTTTAAAGTAAATCCTGGTTTATGTTAGTTCTTTACTTAAATTATTAATAAATATACACAAAACAATTAATAACAAGTATTTTAAAATCAGTGTAAAATTTGCCAAGAACTGTCTTTTTAATTTAGTGTAAAAAAAAATAACAATTAACTGCTTTTCATTTTCTTTTTAATATTTAGCATATTTTAGAGCTAAAACCGAATAGACTACTATGGAGTTAATAATCTTTGATAGAAACAACTCCAAAATTAAGGTTTAATTACTTAAAAAAATAAAAACGAATCAGGCATAGAAAGGATCACAAAGAGTAACGTTTTATTACTTGAAATACAAATACTGGGGAAAACTCCGAAAGATGATAAATATCAGAGATAAAAAGAGAAAAACCAATATCTTTAAAAGAAAAACAATAAAATAATAAAACAAGAGCAATCTAAATTTTCCTTGGAGAGAAATAAGAATATGTTTATTCACTTCATGAAAACTTTAATGATTGTAGGAACTATCCTGTGCTGTCTGACAAATGCTCAACTTTTATCTATTGATTATGCTGATAAAGCATATTAAGGAGTTATTTAGCCTAAGAAATTTCCTCAATAAAGTCATATTCAATTGAAGGTTGGGTAAGACCTTCAATGACAATGGATTAACATGACGATCTTCTAGACTAATTTAGAGAGCTTCTTCTATTTTGGAGTAGAAAATTCCTAGTTAGGATGGGGGGAAAGTAACGCTGGTGTTGATACCTATCTGGCTACGTTTCTTCAATCATGAAATAAAGGAGAAGGATTCTTTGTGAATTATGAATCAGGCAAGAAAAATTAGGAATTGCTTTCCCCAAAACCTTTCTCAGGCATCCTTGGTAGATGGTTTTTCTTGTATTCCGCCTACCATACAGACAATAACAAGATCTACTTTGCTGACATGTTTCCCATATCCTAATTCTGAAACAAAGTGGTTCTACTTTTACCAAGGCTATAGTCGCAAACTCAATAGAGTGTTTTAATATTTTAACAATAGATAGCAAGAATATGGGTAAGTGAGGGAACCAGTTGTTCATGTTGATCCTAACAATTTCTACTTTATCATTGGAGAATATCCCTCTACAACAACAAAATCAGCTGGACAACTTAAAAAAATCCGTTTTTTGTTGGGTAACGATGCTTAATAAGAGATAAGAATCCATCCTTTAGTGCAACTAGGAATTCCAGGTAATAGACATCTCAAATAATAAATGTAGTTAAACAAAAAAAAACGTTTGAGGTTTTTTTGAAAATAGTGTAAATTTAATATGAAATTATTTGTTTTTATAATTTTTTATTATTTGATTTTGGACACATAAATTGTAAAGAGCCTTGATAAAAATATATAACTTTTTTTCTCAAAATGACCTTAGGGTATATCAACACTTACTGGTCAAAATTTGTTGTTGGAAAGGAGTTTCAAACTGATTTGACAGACAATATTGACATCAATGAAAAAGCTAATGAAAAAGGAGATCAACTCACTTTGAAATAAGCAATTGTTGCATTCTAAATCAAGGGTTCTCTGAGAAAGAAATCTCAAGCTCCAAAGAAGGTACTTGGAGATGATAAAATATAGACCAAGAATTATATTAAAATTTCAATCATTAATTCTTCTAGCGCACATATTAATAATTGGTTCTAGGAGTTGAAAACTCCAATTAATTAATCCTATTATTTAATAAAAACTACCAATAGTTTTACCCGATAAATTAGAAAAATTAATAATAATAATATTTATATTTACTGCTATTAAAGCGTTCCTGGCTTAGAAACATAACTTCCTTGAATTAACCTTTAATTTCAGTATTTTTTGAGAAATTATTGGATTTTATTTAAGGATAATCCCTTTGTGAAATTACAAATTATTGTAATATCGAAGTGTAAAAACTTTATTTAGATATCAAAAATCTTTCCTAATGGGTTTATCAAAAAAAATAATACAACTCTTTGAATGAATGAATGGCATAGACAGCGAAAAAAAGTTGCTTTATTCCATCCAAATTACAGAAAAAACATAGATTTGTATCTTCATGATTGAACTTTTAAATGTGTTAATTAAGCAAATCATTCAGTAATTCCAACGAGTGGACTTCGGGAAGTTAATTAAATAGTTAAATTGTTTGATCTACAGAGAACACAATGGGAATTTGTGGATCGAAACCTCAGCGTAAGACAAAATACAAGCCTAACACAGGAATATGGGGCACGTAGACTACTGCTTCTACTGAGGATATCAATTACTTCTACAAAATCATCTCGCAGCTTGGAAAAGGCTCATTCGGGAGTGTAAAATTAGCTACATATAGATAAGGAGACAACTAACGCAGAGAGAAGAAATTATTCGCGATTAAAACTATCCTCAAAGATAGGGTCAAAGATAAGATCTACATGCTGCAGAGAGAGTTAGAAGTACTCAAAACGCTCGATCATCCAAATATTATTAAATTTTATGAGACTTATCACGATAAAATGTACATCCATTTTGTAATGGAATACTGTGAAGGCGGTGATCTCTTTGAATATGTTGCCAACAAAGGATTGTTGGAGGAATTTGAAGCAGCGCAGATAATGAAGAAGCTACTTTCAGCTGTTTCTCATATGCACTCGCATGGAATCGTCCATAGGTACAAATAAATGAAGATTTTGGCTTTCTTTTTAAGAAAATTATTAACTTTTAACTGTTTATAAATAAAAAAAGAGATTTAAAGCCTGAAAATATCCTATTCACAGGGAAAGAAAAACAAGATGCTGATATTAAAATAATAGATTTCGGATTATCTCGTTAATTTAATAAAGATGCTAATAAACACATGTCTGTTGTGGGTACACCGCTGTATGTAGCTCCAGAAATCATAGGAGAGAAAAGCTACGAAAAAGAGTGTGATTGCTGGAGCTTAGGTGTTATTATGTATATTCTCCTCAGTGGAAGAGAACCATTCTATGCTAAAACGCTCCAAGAAGTATACAGTAAAATCAGAAATGGAAAGTATGATTTCAATGAGGAGTGCTGGGAATAAGTAACATAATAAGCAAAAGATTTGATTAAAAATCTATTGCAAATTGATCCGAAGAAACGATTAACCTGCGAGCAAGCTTTGAAGCATGCTTGGTTTCATGGATTCAGCTAGAAAAAAGATTAACGAGAGATATAAAAAGCTTAGTCGCGAATCGGGAATCTCTTGGGGTATAGTAACAATGCTAGATTCAAAAAAGAAGTAGTTAAGATCTTCATAAATCACTAAATCAAAGCTGAAGAACTTAAAGAAATCGAGAATGCTTTTAAGACCTTAGATAAAGATAGTAACGGAGAATTATCTTTCTATGAGCTGCTAGATGCGTTGAAAAGCTAAGGAGTAAATATAACCGAGTAAGAACTCCATAAAGTCATGAACAATGTTCATTCCACGAATGAGAGAAATTACAAGAAGCTTCATTTGAATTACACGGAATTCATAGGGGCTGTTATCGATTGGAGAGCAAATTTAAACGAAGAAAAAATGTGGAATTTATTTAAATACTTTGATGTGAATAACACAGGGTATATAACAGTAGAAAATTTAAAAGAAGTAACTGCGAGAGAAGGCAGAAGATTGAAGAAAGATGAGATTGAATTGATGATCTCAGAAATTGACAGGAACAAAGATGGTATGATTGACTTTGACGATTTCAAGAAAATGATGAGAGACGAAATAGATGAAGCACCTTTGCCGGAAATTCAAATAGACGAAAAAACTGGAAAAAAGAAAACAGTTATTGTGCATACTGTTAATCCACTGAGCTAATCTTGAAGGGAGAAATTTCTCACTTTTATTCATAAAATTTAGAGTTTTGTTTACATAAAATACCCAAGAATTCATTGGATTTCATCACCATTTTATTTTTTAGAAGTCTACCATACTAGAAGAAGAATTGTTCTCTTATTTAGTTGTTGCTGTATTTTTCTTTTTTATTATTGAGCTGATTTCTTAGTTTCATGAAAATATTCTGTCAAAGACACATAAATATATTATAAAGGAAGAAGATTAACTGTGAAAAAAGCAATCAAAATATGGCTAAACAATCAATGTAATAATTATGAAAAGTTCAATGATTTCTTGACCAACATAAATTCTACATTAAAAATCTTTTTTCTCATGAAAAGATTCACAAAAATATGTTTAACTTTATTAATTATTTTTTTCTTCAGACTTCTCATTAGTTTTCCTAGTTCAACAGATTTCATTCGATCTCTCTGTAAAGAAAGCGATAAGGGCGGATATGAGAGATATTTTCCATAATGAAAACATCTTCGTTATCTGAGGGACATTAAATGGTTTCAATGTTGAGTCTACACAAAAACCCAATCTTGTATTGTTTACTATTTTCAAAAAAAAAAAAAATATTAAAAGAACATATTTCTTAATTCTTCAGTCAATCTATTTGTAATTACTTATCAACTTCGAAAGCGTCGCACTTTTCTTCCATGTCTTCTTGTTTGCGATAGACAATCGTTCCTGGTGTGATTTTTTCATTAGTCAAAGAGAACAAATTTATTGAATTATTGTATTCATTTGAATTATCTATTGGAACAAGACTTATCTTTCCAGGAAGATACCCAGCTGCCCAAGCAGCTGGTTCATCTGGATCCATTGAAAGCCACTTTTTATCATCTCCATAACAGGAAATATCTGTTCCAATACCATTCCAATCAGTAGGAAACCAATATTCTATTTGATAATTATTTTTGATTCCTGTTTTTTTTTTAAAACACAATATTCAAATTTATATTATTAATATTATTTTCTATGATTGATTTTACCTCTATGATCTATTTCTCCGATTAGATCTTTCCAGTCACGAGAGAACTTCTTCAAAAAAGAGTTTTAAGAGAAATAAATTTTATCTATGACCCTCTTTTTATAGACTCTAATATTTGTAATATAAGGTTTCAGCTCTTCTTCGAGTGATTATGATAATTGAGCAGTGTCAACTTCTTAATCAAGCATTTCGTTATTGGCTAAAGGAGAAACAAAGAAAGAAAAGTTACATTTATAGCATCTTCGGCACTAACAATCATAAATGATCCTTCATTTTATTTTAGTATTACTTTGATTGATAAAGATGAATGCTAATTCGAGAGTCTCATTTTCTCTGTTCTCTACTTTATTGAAATAATTAATTTAGAGTTTGGTTTTATCTTTCTTTAGGAAAACGCATAACTAACTTAGAAATGTGTTGAGAAGAAAATTTATTTCATTTTAAGCAGCCATTATCTAGTCAAAAGTCTTTTTATTATGAACGAACTCAACCATATACATGAAATTTGTTGAATGATTGAAATTCAGAAGACAGGAATTGGTGATATACTCCTTCGTTTTATTGTCTGATAATACCATTTATGCCCCATTCAGCTCTAAATATTTTCTGAGGAGACTCAAGAAAAGCTTGATATCGGTGGGCAGCTCAGTAGTTGCAAAAGAGGCAGGATTTTCAATGAACTTATCAAGTTATTCTTCATCTTCCTTATTTTGTATTATATTATCCCTAATCTTATTATACAACTCCGCGAGCTAAGAATTAGTCATCTCAATAAATGATGGTGCCTCATCAATTTTTAAGATTGAGAGACCATAATTTAGATCGGAAACGCCTTGTCCTGGGGTTTGGCCATTATCAGTTTTATTACTTTTTGGTTGCAATAAAGGTAAACAAAGGCAGAAATTATTAGATAATAAAAAACATGATTATTTAAATAGCTTTTTGATGGTTTTATTACTTATCTGCCAAGTTTAACTAGACCTTTTTTTCAAAAACAGCAATATTTAAAGTCAAAGCATACTCATACTACTGCATGTAGACATAAAGCAGAAATGGTTGATACAATATGATTAAAAAAATGGCTTTTAATACTTAAAAGTTGATAAGGTCTTAGGTGTTGCTTTCTGTCATCGTTTGTGTTGAAAATATTTACTTTTTTGATTAGTTTTCTCTTCTTTAATTATTGTTATTTAATTCCCTTTCTTTTCTTTGCCTCTCCTTTTTTACAAATCAGTCTAGTATTTCTCCTGTCTACCCGTTTATTAAAAATCCTTTTTCTCCTCCCTTTATTATTTTCCCCTCTCCTATACGATATTCTAAAATATTTCTTCAACCAGCAAGTTCCACTTCTGCTAGCAATCCAATAAAATGTTGATTTTATTTCTAATAATCCTGAAGAATTTTTAGTGTCTGCCATACAATTATTGAAATACAACCATTTTCAAAAAGTTTAAGCTTAGTTCAAAAGTGAATGGTATTTTTTAAAATCCCCTTTAGGGAAACAAATCATATTAATGCGCAACTTGATGACCTCCTTCAAGTTATCATGAAAAGGAATCTAAAAAAGGTAAGGAACTATTTTGACTCCTGCGACCCCTTAAAATTCAATTTTGGAATAATGCCAGCGGCTACCAGAAATAAGATCTAAAGAGTTTGTCATTATTTTTTGTTAAGAAGAGATTAATCAAACATAACAACTGGGAGGGAAACCTAAATACAGCTAAATGATTAATCATTTGGGTTATAAATCTTCTTGTATCTTATTTCTGCTAGATTTAGTCTGCTAACCTACAAATCTTAGCAAGAAAAAAGAAAAGAAGAGAAGAAGAAAAGTTCAAAGATAATCTTTTTTCTGTAAAATAATTAAAAATTAGTAATTATTCCACTAGGCATTCTTCACTAAATTTGACTGTTTAAGGATAGATGGAGTCTTTCCTGAGAGCCTTAGGCGTGTTTAGCTCGATGAAAAGTCAAGCCTCAGATGTTAAATAAGCTGAAGAATATTTGAAAAATCTTGAGAGAAGCAAGGAATCCTGGTCATTAGTTATTCGTGTATTACTGTAGAATCCTGCGATAGTTTAGGAATCTTAACAATAAAACAGCAATCAACCCTTGCAAAAGATAAGAGAGTTTGACTAAAATCAAGAGGTACAAGGACTAAGAGTTTCAAATGATTCTTTATTTGTTGTAGCTAAAATGCTAAAGTCAAAACTGGAATATGACTATGGCTAACTAAATCAAGAAGAATCACTTTCTTTACCATCTTCACTTATGAAAATCTTGCGATTACATCAAACCAGCTCAAAACAAATCCAAAGATAGCTAGCGAATGTCTTTATCTTCTTGTACTTGCATATGTACACACAGTTGCCAGATCTAATAGAATTCCTTAAAATCAATTTCTACTCTGATAAACTCATGAAGGCCTATATCTTTCTGATCTACGAGTATCTCCCTGACAATGTCTTCAACCAAACCCTTGTCATGGATGATCTCAAAAGGAAAACTATGGTAAAAAACAAATACCAATTGTTTTATTAAGCGAAATGATAATTATTGATAATTTAATTTTGCAAAAGATAAGCTATTTCAAGAAGAATCTCTAGTAGAGAGTGCTAAATGAGCTTAATGATATTGCAAAAAAGGATAAAATCGAAAAGAAAGAACAAGATATTTTACTGAGAATCATGAGTAATTGGCTAGACATGAAAAGTAACAGTGATATCTTAGAAGGGTTAGAAAAAAATGGAATATTTTAATTAGCATTGAACAGTATGGGGAACATTGAACTCTAGCAAGCAAGCTGCAACGTTGTGATTGCTGTGCTCAGGCAAATGAAAAAATAAGAATTCAGACTTAAATACAGTTAATTATTAGATATTATTGGGAAGAAATTACTTGGATATTTCAATATCTGCTAAGAGGCTTATTTGAAAGATGATATTGAATTTGCGAGTGTACTCTGTAGGATATTTGTTAAATATGGCAAAAGGACAATAGAGCAGTTTATCTAGCCGGAGAGATTGGAAAATGATACTCAAAAGTTCTTAACTAATATGCTTAAATTGAGCAGCTTTGAACACCTGTAATAAGAGCAAGAACTGAATGCATTCTGGACTTTGTTAATCGCTTCTATTTTGAACTAGCCTTGCAGAAATGAACTGATTTTGCGATACACTGGGTTAATCAATGAAATAATAAAGTTGATTTTATCTAAAGCAACTTTTGATACCGAATTGTTCATTCTCTAGAACTCTAAGACACCAAGTTAGATTGAAGCTACGAGCAGCGAATTCGGAGAAAAGTCTGTACAGAGATTCTACATCAAAGAGCTTGTGGAGATCCTAACTAAGCTAATTGGCTCAGAATCCATTATTGTTTTGCTGGCGAATCTGATCTAAAGTAAAAATATTTTTACAGCTGAAGGATAGTTACAGTTTCAGCCTATTTCAACTGAAAACGCGGCTTAACTTGAGAGCATTCTTTATATCCTTAACTAAGTTATCTTCACAGCGCAACGGTCATAAGGATAAAATAAATAATCTTTAAATGGATAAAGCAGTAATGAAAATAGCAACATGAACTAGAATTAATAATAAATTGGTATTTTGAGTTCAAAATCGAAGGAATACGTTTTTGAAATCCTCTCAGTGGTTTTACTTACTTAATACAGTTATGTACGATTAAACAGGACATTACTTTCGATTATGATTTCTTCTTCAGATTTCCTCCAGCAAAATGGAATTGTCTGTGAACTCTCCTTTGATTTGATTATCCGTCATTTAAAAACAGATTTCCTAAGTGATATCGCCTAAAGTGCCTTCGAAGTTCTCTGTAAAGATTGTCCATTGTTTGTACAAACGCATTTGCAAACTTTTATTGAGAAAGTTCAAAATCAAATGATGTTCAATTATTAAATCATCTCTGGTATATCCTATGCGGTTTGTGCCAGTGATGAATACATAGAGCAATATCTCATTAAACTTTGTATTCCCTATGCAAATGATTTAATAAATTACACAATGTTAACAGAAGAACAATAAATAAACTAATAAGTCTTGATATCTCTAAAATAACCTCTTAAGGCACTGAAAAATATTATATTTGCTGTGCCTGAGCGACCATAACTTGGAGCATTCCCTCACGAGCTACTGAGGAAGATCTTCCATGAAATTTGGCCAGTGTTGAAGTACATCATGGAGAATCGATCCAAAGAAACTGGACTCATTGAAAATATCATCTCGGTGCTGAAACAATTCATAATAAAGATGGATGTTGATTTTGATATTTTCTTCCCTGATTTCTTGATTTAAATTGTGTAGCTCTATGGGTCAACAGCTTAATCTGGGATTCTGTATATTTTAGAGAAATGCGTGAAGATCTTTGCTAGTAATTAAAATTTCTCTGTGATTCTCCAGAACGCCTTTGAAATGCTTATTAGCTGCTCCTTAAAACTCCTTCCAAGTCTTGATTCGTTTGTTAATAACCCTGAAATGGTAGAAGATTTCTTTGGGTTTTTAACTCGGTTCTTGAAATATTTCCCTGGTATTTTCTTTTCCTCATCTCATGTTCTAGAAATCCTACAAGCAGTCAAAATCGGTATTTCTATTCAACACAGAGAAGCAGCTAAAGCACTGTTTTGTTTCATGGAAATACTGTATAAATCTCTAAATTGGTCACTTCAAAATAGTGGTATCTCGTAGGTTCATCAGTATGTATTGAATATCCAGTAATTGCTGTTGGATTCCTTGTCATACGAGTTCAACGTGCTTTTATTCAAAGAGCTAGCTGAAGTTCCTACAAGAGAAATCAGAGAATATATTTTTGACGTGTTTTTAGCTCAAATATCAGCTTTTAGAATCCAAGCAGGAAAGTTCTTCTCATCACTTATTCTTTCGTTAAAAGAAGACATTCTCACATAGACTGAGCGAGAGAAGCTACTCCTTCTCATAGCTTCATCATAAGAAGGTGTTTCTCCTGAACTAGAGAAAGCACTGGTGAGTTTGCTTGTTCTTCTTGGAGAAAGATTCAGATAATCTTACAGGAGAAATTGCTGATAAATAACATAATATTGATTGGATCTTTTCAAAATAATATTATTTAAGCGCTTTGGTTAATTTAAATGAGCTTAAACAATAAGTAGATGAGTCTTATTTAAAATCCCAATATCTTTCTTAATAAACGCTTTGTCATTTTTCTTATTAGTATTTTTTTCAATGTGATTTTTTTAAACTATTTTCCAAAAATATCAAATAATATTGTATTTTCTCTTCATTTATTACAGTTTCCGAAACACTTATTGAATAAAAACAGGTTTGATTTATCTATTTCCTCCACATTTTCAGATTAATTATCAAACAAATAGAAGTTTGAAACATTTAATTTGTTTTTTTTTGCTTATTTTTTTCATAAAACCATCGATTGCTTTTGACTGAATGCCGGATCGAATACTTAAACATCAGCAGGTTCTTTATGCTCGGAGAGACATTTCGACTACGAAAGTTTCTTATTTAATGCATAGTTGGAGCTTAATTTCGCAAGGGGATGATTTCTTTGCAATTTATCGACTTCAGATGGAGTGTAGAGATCAAGGAATTCTTCTAAGGATATAAAGCCACCACCAGTTCTCACTTGGATGCGATCATTCTCAGCTTTCACAAATACTCTCTTCGATCCGAACTGATACACACCAGAAGATTCCCTGACGAAAAGTTGTTTTGTTACAGCAGGTAAACTGTGAGATTGCTCATTCAAAAATGCACCCAAACATTTATCTACGGCATCATCTGTCACCGGCTTGTAGTTAGCATTCAAAGCTAGGTGGGCTTAGTTTCCTGATTAATTGAACAACATAAATCTCAAATTTGCTGTAGTCTGTTCTCCTTCATCAACGATACTCGCTAGTTCTTTGAGATTAGTCCTCAACTGCTGGATCTCTGAATACTGAGTCTGTAAAACTTGCTCTAAGTCAACATTGAGTTTTTTGAAAGAATTACATTCTAATTCTTAGTTTTCTCTTCGTTTTTTTTCATTTTCAGCCTATCGTCTAGCTTCTCTGAGGAGTGTATCCAATACATCTTGTTAGTTACTTTCTCTTTAGGCATAAACACCCATTCTACTTGCTTCGTCTAGCTATTCACTTTGCTTACTGATGGTTTCTTTTTATTTATCAACAGCTCCTCGAAGTAATTCCAAATCTTCATGATATCTCACTCTTTCTTCATCTCTTTCGGCTCGTAAGTTCTCTAATTCTTTTTCTAATTGGAATATCTTAGAAGCTTGCTCCTCCTTGATTCTTCTCTCTTCGCGTAACTGCAATTCCACAGCTTAAACCTATCATAACAGAATTAGAAAAATATCATTAATATTTCGCTGATTAATGAAATTGAAGAACGAAGAAAAACCTCCCCTTGCTAGATTGATTACTTGTGCTTGATTTATTTTAAGTCCATCTTCATAGGCAGTCTGAATCGATAACTTTCTTAATAACGATTCGATTTCATATTACTTCTGCAAATTCAATTATCTTAGTTGGTTATTGTCCAATTCGATTGTCTACAAAGAAGTGCTTAATTCCTAGTTGACTTTAGAAAGCTGAGCTTTTTCATTCTCTAGAACAGCCATTTCTCTGTAAAGTATCGTAAACCTATCCTCAAAATCATGGCTGCTGTTATTCAAACGGATACTCATCTATGATAGTTCATCCCTGTAACTCTGCGTGATTTGCTTTAGACTACTGAAACTCGATATTTCATTAGACAATTAGATGTTTTTCCTGTCGTATTCTTTGAGTTAAAGAACAGCTTCATCATACTATCTAGCTAGCTGATTCAATTAAGAGTTCTTCACAGTCAAAGTCTAGAGGAGTTCATTTTTCTCCGCTGAAACTTATTTGCTGCTGATCTCAATTTCTTGCTTGGAAGCTTATTCTAATTCAATTTAGTTCTCAATCACTTTAGACAATTCTTTTCTGCTGTCTTCACTAATCTACAATTCAGCACGCAGTTGTTCATTCTCTTCCTCAATGATATTCATTCTCTTGAGTTTGCTTTGCATAGTGAAAATATTCAACTTCATGGTTTCTTCATCAAGTTTCTGCTGTCTCCTTGATCCTTCAAGATTCAATAGCACAGACAACGCATTTCCACCTTGGCTTGGAGATCGACTAGGAGATTTACTTTTTTGTGTTTAATTCATTCATTAAAATGTAACTAAGTTCTAATAATTGTAATATCTTACCGATTAGAGGATTATTATCTTCGAATAGGAATTGGAGAAGCCTCACCACTGCGTTTCGAAATCGGACTGTATCTGCTATGTCTGATGGGCGATTAAGATAAACTTTTTTACGCCGTCAAAGGGAATTCTGATATTTATGGAAATTGTTCCTATTAGTGCCCATTTTCTTTTTAAACTCCACTAGCTGCTGAAAAATTAATATTTCCTGACCGAGATAGTTACCAATTCTATTAACCCTAAGGCTCAGAAATGTCTCCAAATGAATGACTGTGTCGTTCACTCTCTAATTAGCTACTTTTTTCGACAGTCAATACAGCTGGTTAAGGATATTTCTCCTCAATTTGAGTTTTAGTATTTCTTAGAATTTGGTCGTTTCGATTTGAATAACTGCCTTCTTTTTCTGTTTATTTTTGTCTAACCCATTCTTTTTATTGATTTTCTTAATGCAACTAGGATTCCACCTGAGATAATTCATTTCCTTAATCCTTGTGTTCTAATCTTTAACCCTCTGAATTGTTTTACTCTTTACCTTCATTGGAAGTAGTATTCTCATTATTTCTGTGATTATCTCTGAATCCGTCAGTAGAGTTTTATTTATTAATTAACTACTTCTATCTATGTGAGTCCTTATCATGTGCAAGATCTTAGCGGCTATGTGTTATCCAGCTTGTAGCTGTGTATGGTTATTCTTAAAGTGGAGTGAATTTAAGTTTTTTTTCATATCTTTCCATTTTTTGCATTGTTTTGTCTTTTCTTTCGTTTTCTTCTAGGATCTTATTATCTTTTGATTAACTTTGTTTCTGCTTTATCAGTTAAGCTTAGGAAGCGTTTGGATTTGTTGTTGCAACTGATGCTCTTTGCCTAAGAGGAGTAGTCGATGTAGTTGATTTACTTTATTTAGTAATTGTTGTTGTTTATTGTGAACCTTTCCCAAGGGAGTCTTTTCTGGACTGGAGAGCTGGCACAGAAACAGCAGTAGACTTATTTTTCTATTTGAGGGGTTCAATGGATTTCTAAGTGTTATTTGTGATTTATGATGGTTTAGTTGAATTTGCAACACCAGTAGATTCTTAGATATCCTTAGCAGAAGATGGAAGTAGATTATTCTTAGATAATGTTGAAGTTTAAGCTATTACAGGATTATTCTCTTAATGTTGCTAGTCAATTTACTGCAGTTTGTATGATACCTAAGGATCTTCATGCTGATTGGAAGAGTTATTTATGAACGCAATCCTATTGAGGATGATAATCATAAAAGATCCTTTTAGTTGATACGAAGAAGAGAGAGAAAATGACTATTTTATTTCTACTTCCTCGTGATTAGTTACTTCTTAGGGGATGCTAACTGTGACTTTCCCTAAGATCTATTCTTACTAACCACTTGCCTGGCTGAAGAAAAAGACTAGGGTAAATGGAGTATTTGCATCTAGATGCTCTAGATCAATGAAAACAGTCTCTTTCACTGGATAACTCACAACTTTTATTTCACTTCCTACTGAGATCCTGCACTCTGTGTTTCTTGGCAGTGGGAAAGTACCTCCTTTTTCTGGAGATTCGTCTTTCAAAGCAATGATTGCTTTAAAGTTCTTCTCGCTTAAGTTTTCATTACTGCTATTGTCCTATGACATTGAGTCTGTTTTTGTTTATTTTGTATCACTGTTTGGGAAGTGTTTAATTAAGAACTAATGAAACAAACAGAGGATATTTGATTAACAGATTTATTAGGATTTGGGAAATGATAAGATTTTTTGTGTTAAAAAAATTAGAAAGAAATTAATTAGATTCTTGATTTTTTAGTCTAACAGACAATTAACAGATTAAAGAAATGGGTTCAATATTTAAGCAATCCTTTAACAGATAAAGTTTATTGAAAGTACTTTATTTGTCTTACTTATTTTGGTGTTATCTTTTTAGTAATCCAGCTTCTGTTTCTAAACTTGTTCTGAAAAGGTCTTAAAATCTATTTTAAATATTTTTTGAAAGTTATTCCTAGTTCCTTTTGCATCTTGGAAGATATTGAAAAAGCCATCATCTTTATCCCTACTGAAAAATTATTATTCATTCATTCTTTTACCAATAAAATCAAACTTTTCTACATATTTTGTATTCATCTCAGCTTATTATTTCACAGCATTCATAAAAAGTTGTTGAATTATTTGTTTATTCAATTTTCTTCAAAATAGTCTTGTTAAAATCTGTCAAAAAAATTCACTTTTAAAATATTCGTTAAAAATAGATAATAAAATTATTTCCGATGATTTTATTACTCTTTATCATAATGTTTTAGTAAAAATATTCCTATTTATGGTAATTAGAAAGCGAACAATTAAGTGATAAAATAGTTTATCCAAAGGAAAAAATATTTAAAATAGAAATTTCCATAAGCTGGTTATTATTTCATTGAGCTTATTGTGGTAAAAAAGGGATATCTCTTTCGGCTTTATGAGAAAATAAAGGGGAATATCTTCACTCAAAAATCAGAAACCTAATTTTCAAAATTATTTATTAATTAGATATTAATCATTGCATGTTGTTTGTTTTCAAATCAGATTCTAATTTTAACTATATATTATTGAATTCTGGCATAACATTTTAATATGTATCAATTTCTCAAAATAATAAATTTGAGAAGAAAAAGTGAGAATTCTGGTATCATGCTTGCTATTATTCAACATCTTAGAGGACTTTCTTTTGAGAATGAGATTTCTTTCTCAAAGATCCCTTGTGCAAGGATGGTTATTTAGCAGAGTTCAAATGGAATTGATCTCTTTTTTCATTTGAGAAGTCAACTTGTTCAGCAACAAAGGAAGATTAGGAGGAGATTCCGCTCTCTAAGGAATAGAGATAAAAAGAAAAGTTATTCATTATTAATTAATTAATTAGTTTATCTAATTTAAATACTCTTAAGAAAATAGTAACAAGCTTAAATTTATGAAGAAATTTTTATTACACTACTACTATGGATCTAAATCTTCACGATAAGAGCGTTATTCTAACTCCACTTTGATATTTCTATATTTTCCAGTCGATTGAACTGCGAATCCATCACTTCCAAGGAAAAGCCAATTTTCGTAGTTATCCATATGAACGATTAACTCAGTTTTCTAATAGTAGGTCTTTTAGCCTATTTTGAGATAGGCTTAAACACTTTTGTATTTGCGACTATACCCTTGGTTAAAGAAGAACTCGTCTGTTCCAGGATTGGCATCTGGGAAACATATTGTGATAGTAAGATTAACTGCTTTCAAACCCAACGAGTATGTTGCAAAACAAATTATAAGGCCTTTTTCTAAATACCCATAAAGAGCTCTAAAATAAGTAAACAAAAAAGTAATAAGGTTTATTGAAGACAGGATGCATACATAAATATTAAAAGATAATATGAAAAAAACAGGCTAATAAAAGATAATGGGATGTGGAAAGGCTGCGATAATTAAATGTAAGGGAAAACTGACATTAAGTCTAATAAATAAAAGGAAAGAAGGATAATAAATCCGTTCGATAAAATAATCGTAGGAAAATAGGCAAATTAAAAAAGAAAAAGACTTCTGGCTAATATTTAAGTTAACAATAAATGGCACTTTATCCTGTTATTTTCAATTTGAAAGCATTTTAATCTTTTGATATTAGCTTCATAAGTTTAATTGATTGTACTCTCTTTCTCTTGTAATTTGTATCTTCTGTGTGAAAAAAAGCTAATAAATACTCTCTTAATTTCATACTTACAAAAACAAAAGCAGATGGACAGTATCTTTTGAAAGGAATTTACATAACTTGATAATTTATTGAAAATTTGAAGAGTTTTTTAATAAATATCAATTTTTTTTATTTGACTGAAGTATTTCTTTCAATAAATATTGAAGAATGATTCAGATTTTCTTCTCCAAATTTTTCTTTTCCTAAGCTTTCCCGTTTGATAATTTTTAAAAAATTTATTGATTATGAGTTTTTACTGATTTGGTAATTTAATAGTATTAAATGAAAACCCATGAAATTTATCAGAGTTTGCAAGAAAATGAGGAATTTCTGCAACATTTTAAATCTTGATAAGGCGATCACTTTACTCCTAAGAGTCATCTTGGGCTTATTTTAAACATAATAATCTATTGTTTTGGACTAGCAAGCAAGAACTTTAGTGAGTACAATGAATTTGATTAAAATCCTAATTTCTTTCCACACACAGAATTTTTTAATTACGCTAAGGCTATCCAATTATTTTATTGATGCGTTAAACTTTAAAATCCCCTCCCCCTCTCAAACCATGGCGTCATGGGAAATTGTTTAATTACATGAAATCTGTCCAAATATTATTTAAATTTTTGAAGCTCCCATAGTAAATTGAAAAAAAAACAAAAAACTAGGTATTTCATACTTTTTGTTCTTGAATAAATCAATATGAAGAAAAAAGATCTTAGAGCTAAAAAAAATAAAATAGTTAACTTACATCAAAAAGGATTAAAACTTGGAAAAATTTCTTTCAAAAATTAGAAAATTTTGAGAAAAAAGCAAATCAATAGGCTTTTTTTAATTTAATAAAAAGGAAATGCGAGAAGTAAATTAAAAGGCAGAGAAGGAGGATATTTTAAAGGGAATTGTTAAATCAATAGCTTACTTAATTTGTTATCCTTAATTAGGTGAAGAAATCTATGAATGATAAGAAAAATAAAAGAAGGAGATAATTGGAGTATTGTAAAAATATCCAAACAGATTCATAACCAAAGGAAGATGAAAAATATTTATTATTTAGTTGTTATTTTTATTGGTCTTACAAAAACCCTAAAAATGATAAAAAGTGTTTTGAATGATGTTAAAGTAAGATAATTCAGAAAAATAATGTGATAATTTTTCATTCAAATATCTGTGAAATTAATTAAGAATTCTGATGAAATATTATTTCGAAATCATTTGGATATTAGATAGAAAGGAAAACAAAGAAAGAGTCTAGAGAAAACAATGGAATTACTAAACTCAAAAAATAATCAATAAGACAAGTAATTCAAATAAAAATAAACTCCTTTCTTTTAAAAAATAAGTGGCTTATAAAATCGAAGTTTACAAAAAGAAAACAAATTTATTCAATTAGATTTTAACATTTATTTTTTTTTGGTTTCATTTTAAAATAAGGAAATCTTCTTCTTTACATTCTGATTTTATACTAAAATGACTCTAGAAGATTTCAACGCACTTTTCATTTTAATATTATCTTTCAAAATTAAGCTTAACTTTTTTAGAGCCATCACAAATAATCAATGATTTGATTGAAATAGAACAATACTTACTTACAAATGTATGCTCTAATTGTGACTTCATAAGTCTTTTGTTGCAAGATAATTTGTAATAAATAGCTTTTTATAAAGTTTTAAAAAATTATTATCTTTTTAATTTCAATCTGGATGAAAAAATTGAATTATTTAGTGAATTGAAAATAAATGATATTTCTAGCGTTTATTTTTTGTTTGCTTCAACAAGAATAATTATTTTCGAAAAGATTAAAAATAGTGAATTTGCTAATTATCCTCTTCTTAAAATTTACCTTTGATAGTTAATTACGTTAAAGAAGTAGTTTTTGCTCTGTGTGAAATCAGTTTATTTTTTGATTGCTGGGTCATTGCTTCATAATCTGACTAAGTGAGAGATTTTAAGGAATAGAAGATTTTATAATAATTGCCGTTGGAAACTTCGATTTAATTAAACTTCTCAACTCATTCGATCCACAATTCAGCTGATCAACTAAACTCTTAAATTGTCTCCTAGAAAAGAAAAAATAGGTAAAATTTTAAAGGAGGATCTCAAATTCTGAAGGTTCATTCAATTACACTACCAATTCGGTTTCTTATCGAGCTCATACCTGTTTAGAATAATAATTACAATAAATGTAAACTAAAAACCCAAAGATTTTCCAAGAAATTTATTGAAAAAGGCAATTAATTGATCAAATAAAAATAAAAACTAGTAAGCATCATCTCTTATTATGATTGGAAGGAAAATCTTCTTTCTATAAGGAATCACAATAGACAACTTCACCGATATGCAGTGAGAGACACGCACTGTGATTTCAAAATGTTAAAAATAATTAGATGACTACTGAAAAGAAAATACAAATTGTTAGTCTATGACAAAAATTAATTTATTCCCAATACCAGCCCGTTTTTGTGCTTAGGCGCTATTTTTCTGTCGAAAGAGAAATAGAAACTAATTTATTTTCAAATCAAAACAAAACTTGAGTGATTAAGGTTGCTTAAAGAACAATTCAAGAACATCTTAGTGAAATAAAATGATGCTACCGCTTTTTTTCGCTGTGGTAACTCTCTTCCAATACCTCAGGGTAAATGCAGCTGTGACGTTCGAAGAGTAAGAAATGCTTATGGATATACATGTTTCTTCAAATTGTTTGCTTTTCTTCCAAAATAATTAGAATCATTGAAGTTACGCTGACAACATGTTCCTCTACATCGAATATTAACTGCACAGAGTGTGATTCTAATGGCTCCTGCGTGAGGTGCAAATTAGGATACTTCCTGTTTAAATAATCCAAAGCATTCACTTCTGAAAATGGATTAGTAGAGGATTCATACAAGTGCGGTGAATGGTAAAAACATTATTTGTTTAACAAAGTTTAGCTCTAAGATAGCAGAAGATTTAATAAAGTTTAAATAATTTGCTTGCTTTTTGGGGTGTTTTTTAGTCCACTAAAAATGTATGATTAAATGCCAAAGAAAAAATGGATCAAACTCAATAGAACTTTTTTAATCGAAGGATAAAAAAAAGAAACTAAAGCATAATAGAAAGGGGGTATTTGTAGAGTTTAATAGCTTTTGAAATGCGCTATGATATTTTTAAAAAAAAGGAGTTTTACTTATTCATTTATTCATTTGATTCTCTGGGGAATTTTTTTTCAGGCTATTTTAATTGTAGAAGCGATTTTCTTCGAATAAAGTAACTACAAGAAAATGCAAAAATTTGAGTAGCTGATAATTTAATTTTCTTCATCATATGAATTAGAAATACAAGAAAAGAACGAAGGGGAAAAGGAAAGAAAGGGAAATTATTCCCAAAGGATATTAGATAATAAAAAGCCTATTTTTAATTTTTGGGGTAAAAGTGTTTATTTTTCTTTTTTTTTGAATTAGCCCTGGATATGTATAGTAAGCTTCTTCACTGTTTATCCCTTGTGGAGATTGCGTTGATTAACCTAACTCCTGGTAAGCTCAAATAGAAAGATTTTGTAATAACTTACCGTTTTTAAACTTCTCTAATGTGTCTTCAACAGGTAAGATTCTCGCAAGTGTACCTATTAATACTCAATTGGAGGAGCATAAACCACAAAGGATAAAAATGATGTCCTGATTAAAGTAGAAATGGAGGCTTCCATGCTATATTTCATTGATGGATCCTCATCAGCTGTGTCAAACACGCTACTCTGCAACGGTTGCGAATCCTTTTGTGGAGATAACACCAATGAAGCTGGATGTAGGACAGCTCCAACGACCAGCCTCGATACATTGTAAAATTCCTATATCTGCGCAGCTAAATATTTCTATTAAGCTTCAACTTCCCTCTGCCATGCTTGCCCTCCAAATTGTGACAAGTAAATTTTTTCATCTATCTATCTATCTTTGAAAATTCAATTCTATTCTCCAAATTAGATGTGAAGAAGAAACAGAATGCTATATTTGTTCAAGTGGATACGCCTTAGATAATAAGTATTTCTGTAAGAAATGCTCTGATTTCATTCCAAATTGTCAATCTTGCTATTATGGTGATGACGAAGGAACAAATTATTCATTGAATCCTGTAGAATTAGCCGCTATTGACAATGCTACCTTAATAACTAAGAACATCATTCTTCGATGTGATTAATGCGCCGAAGTAGTCTCTTCTACGTAAACTTTAAACATTTTTACATGCATTTTACTCAATAACTTTGATAAAATAATATCTCTTTGAACTTATTTTTTTATCAGAATACAATCCTAAACGTTTTATCGTATTAATCAAGAGAAAATGATCATTCCTTCCTTAGATCTGACTTCTTGCGTGAGTTGCAGCAATTTAGGGACAACAGATTCTTGCAAAAGATGTGAATTCAGCCAAATTGGAAATGGAGAAAATATTCATACTCTTTCTCCATGGGTGGTCAAACTAGCTGAATAAGAAGATTACTAATAGCGTTGCCGAAGCTGTAACAGTGGGTATTACTTGACTTGCAAGGGTCAATGCGATGATTTGGAGCCAATCCATGATAACTGTAAAATCCCAATGAAGGGAATAATGAATGATTCAAGCATTTCTAAGTAATATCCTACTTTG
>Ga0302271_10000630_pt1 | contig 34899 bp, 21 predicted proteins | sample III_Bog_N1_1_FD_198767 | JGI IMG/M metagenome (GOLD analysis project Ga0302271, IMG submission 198767) | Peat permafrost microbial communities from Stordalen Mire near Abisko, Sweden - III_Bog_N1_1 | ecosystem: Environmental > Terrestrial > Soil > Wetlands > Peat | place: Sweden: Abisko... | reverse complement strand
TGCATGCTATGACCTTAATTACTCTAATTTACTAGCTGTTTCATTTCGACTAGCCTCTAGTTGTTCTTTTAGTTTTATTTCACTTTGCTTTTCAAGCTAAACGAACGATTCTTTGCTTAATCTTAGCTCATTTTAGCAGTCTAGAAAAAGAATCATTAATCAAAAAACATAACTCAACATAAATAGACATCCCATCTCATCCTTTTACCTTTGATTTGTTCTTCTTTCACTGCAATTTACTCTTTTACCTTTTTCATAGCCTCATCTGCAACCTTAATATTCCCTTTCAGCTACTACTTCTCTTTCTCTAAGTTCCCATTCTCCTCCTTCAATTTCTCCAAACACTCCAAGCTATCACCCAGTTATCTATTAATATCTTTGAAATTACTTCCAAGTTCCTCATGATCTTACTACAATTTCGCAATATCGTCTTAATATTTCTTATTTCTCTCTTCTTTCTGGTCTAATTCATCTACTTTCTCTTTCAAACTGTTGCTAACATCTTCAAGTACTTTCTCTAAACTACTATTCTCCTCCTTAGCCTTCTTAAAACTCTCTTAGCTTTAGCCTAACTAATCATTTATCTCATTAAAATTCTTTTCAAGTTGCTCATGATCATTCTGCAATCGTCTAATATTTTCTTCTAATTTCTTAATTGCCTCCTTATTTTATGATAACTATTCCATCTTCCCTTTGAGACTGCTACCAAGCTCTTATGTACCAATCTCCAACGCTTTATTCTCATCATTCAACTTCTCAATTATCCCTTCATGTTAAAGCACAGTTTGATTCAACTATTAAATACTCTCCTAACTCTTTTCGCCAGCTAACTTCAGCTCATTATTCTAAATCCTAACTTCCTTTAAACATCTTTCATATTCTTCAACCTTCCCCTCAGCTTCTTGAAGTTACCTTCCCATATCCTTCTACTTTCTTTCATATTCCCCAATTATCTTCTAATGTTCTTCGTCTAATAATTATCTTTTCTAATTAACCTCTTCAGCTAATTCTTTTTGCTCATCTAATGCCTTATTTAACCTCCCAGTTAGTCTCTCAATTTCTTCTTAATGCCTCTTATTCATCTCCATCTCATTTTCATCCATTTATTCTTCTGTTTTAAGAACTTACTCTCTCAGCTACTCTACAATCTCCTCCTTCTATCCTTATTCTTAAACCATCTCTTATTTCATCTTTTCAACAGTTTCAGAATATTCTTTCTTTAGATTCTATATTTCTTGAGCATACTTATTCGCATCTAAATTCATTTTATCTTTTAATTCCTATATTTCTTCATTTAATTTCCTCTCCTTTTCTTAATCCTCCGCTAATGTCTTAGCTATCTATTATTTCAATTAACTTTCAACCTCTGAACTGTGTAATTCTTGCATATTCATAACTCGCTATTACTCCTAAATCTACTTCTACAAATCATCAATTACTTATTACTTTGAAACATTATCTTTATTAACCTCATCAATCACATCCCTTGCCTTCTACAACTCTAAACCTATCTACTTAGCTTCTCCTTTAGCTTATTCCACTCCCTAACCTCTTTATACCATCTCTTTCTCTTTGATCTCCCCTGATTATTACAATTTCTTTATCTCCTCATTTAATTCCTTAACTTACTCTTCCAGCCCTTTAACAATCTCTCCTTCCTTTATCTTATCCTCCTACTCCTTCTCTTAATTCTCTTACTTCATCCTTTGAATCTCCTTCTCATACTTTTCCACTAGCAATCCCTTTTCTTTAACATTCATCTCTTTTTCTTTCTCCCTTGCATTCATCTCAATTATCCTCAATTCTTCTTTTCTTCTTGCTTATTCATCTCCTTATAACTCCATTCCCTTATTCAATGCTTCCTACAAATCTCTAATATGATTCTACTTTAATTCCTCAACTTATCTCTCCTGTATCCCCTTGATTTCTTCAATTTATTCTTTAAACTCCCTATCTTTATTTTAAATATCATTCTCAAGTTATTTAACTTTCTCATTATCTTCTTGCCTATTTCTCTCCATGTCTACCCTCTATTTCTCAAACTCATCCTCTAACTCCTTAATTTTCATCTCCCCTTCATTCTTTCCTTTCTCGGCATCCTTAACTTATTCTAACAACCTTATTTTATCTTTTTCTAATCCATCGATTTACTCCAATAACCTATTAACTTCTGAATTATTCTTCGCTATCAATTCATCTTACTCTTATTTCCTTTACACCGCTGTGATATTTATTTTCCCCTCACACACTTACAATTGTTATTACAGTGAATTTACTTCTGAACATATCGCTTCAAATTATTCTTTCAAACTCCCCTCTTCTGACTGCTTCCCTTCTAACTCCTTCTTCAGCTGGTTGCCTACTCTCTCTGCTTCTTTGCACTTATTATGCATGTCATTAACTTCTTCTCTCAATCTAACAATCTCACCAGCTAATTATGCATTTTCTCCTGTTATCTTCTCAACTTCTCCAACCAAACCAATAACCTTCTACTAAACTTACTCATTCTCTGCAATTAACCCTTCAATCTCACTGATTTATCTCCTATTCGTTTCATCTAACACTCTACTTCCCTCCATCAACTTATTTCTTTAATTCTCTAACTCATTTATCTAACTCTTCGCAGTTTATCTCTCTTCTTCATTCACTCTTTTAACTTCCCTTCCTTATCTCTTCACTACCTCTTCTTGCTCTTTCGATAACTAATAATTCTAATTCTCCAATTCTCCGATTCTATTTCGCTATGTTCTCACAATCTCCTCCATTTCTCCAATTCCTTATTTCATCCCTTCAATCATTTATTCATACTATCCCATTCTCTAATCCATATTTTAACTTCTTTCCTAATTCTCCTTCAATTTCTCCTAGATTTCCTTCATTTCTCCTTCCACTCTCTGCAATTCCTCTTTCGCTTAATTAGCTTACTCAATCGCTTCAATTTCGTTAATTTCCTTCTCAGCTAATTGCTATTTAAAACTATTTAGATTCATACTGCTCTCCACAATCAATTAATCTCTTAGTAACGCATTTTACTCCTTAATCCTTTTCAGTTCGTTCTCATTCCCTGCTTCTTTTTCTTCTAATTCCTCCACTTTCTCTTGCAACTCCCTCTTAGCCTATTAAGCTCTTTCCAATTCCACACGAATTCCTGCAAGTTTTTCTTCAATTCGTTCTTTTTCTTCTTTAAAACTCTCCAACATTACTTTATCTCTCGAATTCCCAGCTAATTCAGCTGATAAATCATCCTTCAACTTGTTAATAATATTTTCATATTCTCCCTTCATTGAAAAGATCTTTTCAGCTCCAGCTTAATTAACTCTCTCAAGTTCTTAAATTCTTTTCTCCCTTTCTTCCACTGATTTCTAAACATCCCCTTAATCTTTAGCTTCTTTTTCTCTCTTTTTCTCCCATTTTTTAATCTCTTTCGCAGCCATACTCGTACTATCTCTATTCGCTACTAATTCCGCTGAATACCCTTCCGCTTCATTCCTAGCTTTTTCTAACCTTTCCCTCAATCCAACTAATTCTTTCTCATATTCAATCTAAACCCTCTCTTTCTCTGAATCCTTCTATTACACCATCAGTTTCTAATTCTAAACTTCCCTCTCAATACTTGCTAATTTCCCATTTAACTCATCTTTCTCCCTCTTCAATTCCTCAACGATTTCCTCCATTTACTTTCTCCTCACTCTCATTTCACTTTCTTACACTTCAAACCCATCGATTTATCGTTGCAAACTCCCAACTTATTTACTTAATCTATCAATTAATTCCTGTTTTTACTTTAACTCCTGCAATAATTCATTTTCCCTTGCATCAATTTCTGCACTCCTTTTTTCCATGTCGTCGCGCATATCACCTGTTTATTTGATCATCTCATGACCTTCTAGCGTAGCAATACTCCATCGCTCCCTCAATTCGGATACTTCTCTTTCTAATTCTCTTCTGATCATTTCTTCAGACTCCAACTTCACAAAGAAAACAACCATTATATGTTATTGAAATTCCTCCAATTAATCTCATCCACCCTTAAATATAATTATTTACCTTAATAAGTATTTTCTTAAACTCCACCTGCACTTCCTCTAATCTCCCTGCTAACTCTTCATTATTCTCCAGCACCTTCTCATTTGCTTCTTGTATCTTTCTCGCTTATTACTAAATCTAATCTCTATTCGCCGTCACTTCCCGCAACCGCTCATGCAGCTAACTACAAGTATTCGCCATTTTATTATTCTCATTCGCAAATTATATCTCCCTATCCGAAATCTCCCTTAAATCCTCTTCGACTGCTTATTTCTCCTTCTCAAGCACCTGCACGAACATGTACGCTTCTTCTAACTTCATGGAAAGCTCTGCTTCATGATCTTCTAATTCCTTAATTCTTTCTTCCAATTCCTCTATCTTCGCTAAACTTTCTTACTCTTGCAATTCCTTCTACTCAGCTTAAAGCTAACTCTTCTATTACTTCACCTATTCCTCCTCTTACAGTAATTAATTATGCTATGTCAGCTATTAGATATCAAATTACTACTATTAATCTTATAATTACGCAACATGCAGTTATTCCTTTAGACTATTCTGCTATTACTCTGCAGCAATGAGTGCTTCCTATTTCAATATCAACTAATTCTAAAACTACTTCAGCTAATTACTCGCATTATCTAATTTATCTTGTAAATCAATATTCGCAGTTTGCAATTCAATTTTGCCATTTCGCTAATCACTTTGTTCACTTAGTAACTCCCTGATTTACTATTCCTAGCGTGAACATTGACTCTTTAACTCTTATGCCTAAGATAATTAATTCTAATTAGTCTGCAATTAACTCTGTTGTTTGTGCATTACCAACTACATTTCATTTAATTCTTAATTTATCCTCTCAATCTTATCTTTTAATTCATTATTTTCGTCTGTGATTTAACTAATCTCTTCTTTTGCACCACTATTCTCAGCAGTTAATCCTCTATTCAACTCCTTCAGCTACTGATTCTTCTCTTTTAGCTTCCCAACTCGTTATTCTAATGAATCCTTCTATTCCACGACTTTCGATGCCTCAAATTTACTTTCTCTCAACTCAAACTATTTTTCTTTATTTTATTCCATCAAACTTTCTATCTTTTTATTCAACTCCTCCATAATCCTGTCGTGCTCAGCTTCTTTCGATATCAACTGCTATCGATTATCAATTGTTCTTTTAACTTTCTCCTCTTCAACCTCCACAGTAGATCGCTATTAATTCACTTAAAACTCATTTATTCTCCCTTCCTTTTCCTGCAAATCTTCAGCCATTTTTTGAATCACCAAATCTTTATCTTTACTCTCCGCATCTATTGCATTATTCCTATCTAAGCTCTCTTGCAGCTATCCATTCAATTATTCAACTTCTCTTAGCAAATCCCCGACTATCCTTTCCCTCTCTTCAATAACTCTACTAATGTTCTCCTCTAAACTTTCATTCTTACTCTGCAAACTCAACAAATGTTCCCTAATTTCATTTGAACTCTCTTAATGCACTTTCGATGATTATTTCTGCATAACATCCATTTATTCTCTAATCCGTGATATCTCCCTACCTTACTTATTTAACTTTCCATTTAGCTCTATTTCGACTTATTTATACCTTCCAATCTCTTCAAAATATTCCGCAGATTTACTCTCCTCTCTACTCCATCTTTATCGAATCTCTTCTAACTCTTAACCAACTGCTTCCTTTTCCCTCTAGCAATCCTCCAATTCATCGACACTCTCAGCTAATTTCCTCTTTATTGATTCCATTTCTCGCATCAACGCATTCGCTCTATTCTCTTCGATATTCGCTTTTTCTTAGAAATGGAATATTTTCTCATCTGCTTCATTCACTAATTTCTTCCATTTTTCTTCATTTTCACAATCCATCCTCCTCTAATCTTAATATGAAGCCCTCGACTATTCATCTTAGAACCTCTACTAAGCTTCCTAAACTCCAATTAACTCCTGCAACAGACTATCTGCTCGTGAAACTGCTTCTTCACTCGCTTATCTTAACACAACAATTTCTTACATTTTCTAGCATATCTCATTCTCCTTATCAGCTAATTCCACAGATAATATCTTCACATCTTCTCTTAGCTTAGAGATCTCTCTGCTACCGCCATTCAATACCATCCCATTTTCTTTTTTCAACTTCTCATTTTCATCTTAGAGCCTAATATTTCTGTCTCTTAATTCCCTTACGTTCTATTCCATTTTCTCTAACTACCCTTTAATATTATTTACCTCCTATTGTCGTTCTTCATTCTACACCTCAACTCTCTTTGTCTTCTCTTCTGCAAGCACAACATTTCTTTCTAACTACTTAATCAACTATTCATGCTCCTTTCCGATAATTTTCTCCTATTCGACTAATCGATTCTTGAATTCTTAGAAATTTTCCGATTACTCTTCCATCATTTTCTTCGTGATTTAGTAAATATCACGAGCATTATCAGATGTCTATTTGAATTAATTCTCTTGCTAGTTTTTCCTTTGCTGATTCTCTTATCTAGCTTAGAACTAAACTAACCATTTATAATCTTCTTCACTCTCTTCAAATTTCATTGTCTCAATTGTTTAATGAATCTGCTAGCATAATTCAGGTGATTTAACTTCTTTCCTGAGTAATTCGATTTCTTTACTCTTTCGTTTGATTTTCCTTTCCAATCTACGATATTAACCTTCAAGGAATTAGCAGTAATCAAATAGCTTCTGATCGCTTAACTTATTCTTTAAATTTCCAACATTATTTGTGTTAATCGTCATCATCCCATTGTTGTTATTGTTGATGCTATTTTAGTTCTCATCATGATTATTATTATTTCCGATATTGCTAATCTACTAATTCTAGCTTTACTTGAGAAGCGTCTTAATTTCCTTGTCTTTCTATGTTACTAACAAAATAAGCTCTTTAACATATTTACTCTTTTTACTGTATTTTTTCTCCAATGTTGCATTCAATTTCATTAACTCTTCAACTGCATTTTCGCTCCCCATCACTTATTCAGCTTATTGTTTTTCAAATTATACCCCTGCTGCCGCTGATGATTCTATTCGAATTCCTGCATTATTGTTTCCTTAATAAAAAAATATACTTTATTTCCAATCAAGCATGGTGTTTATTTGCCCAATCATCCTATCACTAATTCAATGTAAATCCTTACTACTTGGAGATAGAACTTTCTGTATTGGAATTTCTAAAATATGGACATTATTCTTAGTATTTTGAGGATTTCTGCTATTAGTATTGCTTCCTATTACTCTAGGCAGATCAGTCCTTGGAGGAGATCTTGATTATGCATTGTATGACATAGTTTTCGCTGGAGACTGCTATAAACTTGGCGAAACAATTCTCTTAATGTTGAAATCTTCAGGGGATCTTCCTTGTCTGTTTGGTTATGTTTATGATTATCCAAATGATTGCGTCCATCCATTAGTAGTGGTAGTAGCTCCAGGTGAATTAGATATTCTTCTAGCTTGCGAATTCAACTCGATGTTAGCTCCTCCACCAGCAGACGAATCTACATGGCGGTTGATCTACTTATTTCGATCTTCCACTTCTTTAATGATATCACCTAGCTTCCCTAGGCTTTATTTGTTCATCTTTATTTTGTGGATTCCTTTATTAATTAATTTTTTTTTTAAAAAAAGCAGCAAAAGATGATTTCCTTTTATATTTGTTTTTGGATCTCTCACTCAAGAAAATTACACTGTTTGTTGCTTAATATTATTAAATCTTAAAAATATCTGCAAAAACGCAGCTTTTCGTTTGATTCTTGTGAATTTCTTTCCTAAGCTATCACAATGATAAATAGATAGATTTATTCACTATTAAATAACTAGGAATAATTCACTTTTTTTGTGTTTTTTTGTATTTCTTTTTTTTCAAACTGGTCTTTGTTTTTTTATCTAAACTGTTTAATTCAGCAGTATTTCTTGAAAAAGTCAAATAGAATTGATGATAAGATTAAAAGAGAGTAAAACAATGAATCAGCCCAAACAGAATACTGTAGATGATATTAAAGAGTTTTACAAAGGATAAAGTGGTGGATTTTATTTATTTTATTGGGAAGATGATGAGAGGGATTTAATCAAATAAAGAAAAACGGAGAAAAGAGGAAAAGGGGGGGGGGGAGGATTTAACTGTATTTTATTTATCTCTCTCTATCAGTCGAGGCCTATTTTTGAAAAATAATGACTTTAACTTGATTATGAAAGTAGAAGAATTGTGATTTAAACATTACCTCAATATGTTTAAGTTTACCTTTTTAACTTTTTTAATTTTCAAAAATGATGAAAGTGATTGTAAATAAAAAAATTTTTTTCATTGATTTCTAATTGTTTTTTGGAGGGAAATGTTCTATGATTTTTTATCTAAACTTTAAATTGAATACTATTTTAAAGAAATCCATGATTATTGTATGTTTGGAATAGGCGATCGCAGTAATTTTGTTTTGAATTAAAATTAATTGTTTATGTAGAAAAAGTAAATACTTTAAATCATTTTGTTTTTTTCATTTTCGTTTATTTTTTAAAAGATTTTATTCACTGAAAAAAGAAAGATCAAAAAAGCAGAAGAAGGAGACTCTTTTATTTCAAAGATTAAATTCTAAAGATAAATAACCAATTCGAGAGATTTCTGATGAGATATGAGAAAGATCTCAGTTCTTGGCGGGAAGGGAACAAGAATTTAAAGAATTTGGACTGTTAAATCAATGCAAAAACAACTAATTTTTGTATTGGGAATTAAGTTTTTAAGCTTAAACTCAAAAAAAAAGAAAGAAAGGAAAATAACAATCAGTGAAATAAGGATTATAGTTCTATTATTGCTAGTCTCCACAAACCATATTAGAAAATGGAACTAGAGTTTGATAATGTTCAAACTAGCATCTTACCTTAATAGCAGTAACAGCAGTAGTAAGATTAAGAGTAGAAGAAGTTGGATTATCAGTGGTTCCAGCAAGATTAGTAATAGTAGCAGTAGGTGTAGTGTTTGCAGCAGGATTAGTAATAGTTTTTGATTTAGTAGGATTAGTAGTTGAATGAGGATACTTAATAGAAGTAATAAAATTAATCATTGCAGTAGGTGTAATAATAGGATTTTTAGTAGTAATAGTAATCTTAGTAAGATTAGTAGTAGTAACTAGATAAAACGAACTAAGATGAGTAGTATTAGTAAGATTAACAGTAGTAAAAGGAGATTTCTCCAAATATTAATGAAAGCAATCTTCCTGAATAATAAACAATATTCTCCAAATCTAATCCCAGACCTGCTTTCGAATCGATTATTCCTGCAATACCCCAAGTATCTGATGATTCCGGTTTCTTAAATTAAACTTTAATATCTGATAATCAATCCTCCGAAATGTTTAGTTGCGTGATTGAAATAACTCTACCTGCAGCTCCTTCCAATGAAAACTCTTTCCCAATCAGTAATGATATGTCTGTAGTCGTTACTGAAGTCGATGATTCTTCATTACTCCCTAAGGACATTGCTCAACCTGCGCAATAATCAAATCTCATTTAGGATAAATAAACACTACAAAGTATAATGTAAAGTATTCAAGAAGATGATTCGAGTGATGATGAAGGTTTTCAAGAAGAACTTCTTAATGGAAGAAAATTCTTTGTAAAATAAGAGGAATAATCAGAAGTTGCTCTTGAAGTTATCTCAAAGCCATAAGAACCATAAGGATTAGAAGCAATAGTAGTAGCACCTTAAAATGTCCCATGCAATGAAGAAAAAATTGAAAACGAAGTAGAAAATAGCGAGATTGCCGATGAAAAGGATTGTCCTGAAGAAAAAGAAAAGAAATTACTCACTGTGAGGAGAATTCTAAAGCCGATTGTTTAAGAATCAGTGTGCTGCCCATTCGGAGGGCTGATCTCACCAGAAGGAGAATCACGTGCAACTTCGACGTTTCACTTTGAGGTATATTTGCATCTTCAATTTTCTTTTTAATAACTATTTCCTGAGTATTTTTGTTGATACTTGCCTGCACAACCACAGAAAGAAAAGAAATGGAATCAATCGATCATTCCCTTGACCTGCAGAATGCTAAATAAAGCTATCTAAAATGTGAATCTCCGCTTGGAAGTTGAAGGCTAGCCAATCGAGTAGATTTCATTAGTCGGTCATGTCTGCAATATTAGTTACGGCAGATCGTTCACAATGAAAGGGGAATAAGGTTTTATGAGTGTGGAGATCAGTGATCTCACTGATGTATCTTCAGCCATCATATATCAACCGCAGCAAGAAGGGGAATATCTTGCTGATTACTTGAAACGCACGGAAAATTGGCAGTAAAATATATTTTACGACTAAGCATTTTTGATTTTTTGGTAATAAAATGATTCTGTTTTTGCATTGCCACACATAATAGGTACAATGCTGAGAAAATGCTGATTGGAGTGTACGTGAAAGTGCTGATAAAACCGAGATATGTTGTAACAGAGCAGAAATGGAAGAACAGTTGCTCAGCTATTAGAGTAATACATGATGTAAATGACATAACCAAGCATAATCTTGAAGTCATAAAGTGCTATCTTGAGAGGAAAGATGGTTTCGTGCATCGAATCAAATCGTAAATTCAAGACAATCCGATTCTCAAGAGGTTTAAATTCTAGCAAAAACAAGAATTACAGCAGCAGTTGCATTAGTAATTAGAGCTTCATTAGTAATAGCAAGAGCAAAGCATACAGCAAAGACAAGGATAAGAGCAAGGGGAGAAATAAGAATTGGAGAAAAATCAGCAGCAGCAAGTTCCAAATCGGTAATAATATTTTTAAACAATACACACAGGCAAAGTTTAACCATTCTTTTTTTGTTAAAAAGGGAATCCATCAGTGGTGCTGAGAATTCTTATCCAAGTTTGCTTCAGTCAGCTGTTTGAAAGTCAACTCAAATATAGCATTTAACTACTCAGAGTAAAGTCAAAGCAGATTAAAATTTCGTTTTTGTAATGGGCAATTAACTCATTTTTGCATATTTTGTGTTCTGATTTATTTCAAGAAAATGACTCAATATCACCAAATTTGATTTGTCTTTGTAGAAGATTCTCAGCATAAACGACCAATCCTTGAAACATTTTTTTGTTTTTGTAAGGAAGGCCACACCATTTCATAATCAATATTGGATCTAAACCTGCATTAATTGGATTATCTTGGGAAGTCCCCCTTATTCTTTTGGATATTTTTTCAGAGCAAATCATTGGGATATAATTTTTTGTTTTATCCTAAATGCACGTGAGTCTCTCTCTTTCTCTTAATTTTTTATTGGATATAGGAAATATCAAAAAAAGGGAACATTTTAAGTAAAAAATAATCACATTTCAATAAAGACAACACTCAATAAATGGATCCATAGGATTTACTCGATTCGTTCTAATAGAATTACTTTTTAGGTAACTACGCTAAACTACTAGAGAAATGGAACACAACTGATGACGCATAATTCGGAGCGCTTTGCCCACAAATCAATAATCTTGTTGCAAGATCGATTGTCTGCTAAAAGACTCTTTAGCCAAAGAATATGTTGACTTTTTCAAAATAGCCTTCACAATAACTCATCGCAACAACTGAAATCGTCAAAAAATTCCTACAACCTGTGTTATTAGGTCTTGAAGGGACACTCAAAGAAGAAGAAACGGTCTTCAAGCAAATGTCCGTTGCGTACAGGGAGATTTATCAGTAAAATAGCACTTCAGTGTTCCATCTGATTATTGGCAGTTATATTGCCTTAGCAGCGAATGACACTGCATTTTTTGCAACAAATGAATCAAAATTCAGAGAAAACACTGAACTTCTTTATCTCTACATAGTCAGCCTTCTGAAGAATTAAAACATCGAAGCAGCTGAAGCAAAACTTCAAGAACTCCGTAGAATAAACGATGAAGATATCTTGACTCTCCTCGCGACAATCAATGTCCTAGTAAGCATATTTATTTGCCTTCAGCAATCTGAAATATCTAATATTTTAAATATTTAAGAATGAGACACATAATCAATATCAAAAAGAAGTACAAATCACAAAAAATACCTTTTCTTATTCTTTTTTTAAAAATCAAACAGATGTCTAAGGAAAAGTACGGAGAAGCAATCAAATACATTGATGAAATCAAGGAAAGATTTGGTGATTCCACCAAAATGATCAACATGAAAATCAGCTGCTACATGCTGCAGCAAAAATGGGGCGATGCTTACAGCTTAGCTGAGAAACTATTTGCTGCAATGTCCTCCAAGGAAGATCTATTTGACACAAGAGAACTCGAAGTAGTTCTCAGCAATCTCATTGTCTTGGGGGAAATAGTTGACAAGCAGAATCCAGAGCACTATAAATATCTTGTTTAAGCGAATAAAAATGCTCCATTCATTAAGAGATTCTCTGAATTCAACTCAAATTATCAGGATATGTCTGAGAAGCTGTCGATTAAATGATTGGGATGATTATTATGCAAATTCCACTTCTCTTTCATATTTTTAGCTTTAGTTTGTTAACAAAAAAGCGATATATTTATGTAGATGATGTGCTAGGAATGGAGATGAAAAGTATTTATTTTAGTTTGGAGATATTATATTTGTTTTATTTTTTGGGAGCATCTATTATCATTTTAGGAAGCTGCCTTATGGCTTAATAAGATCCACATAGATTTATTTTTAATTTTTCTATTTCAAAACACTACAATCACTGTCAAGAATCTTATTAACCTTTCTGAACATTCCAAACATTGTTTTTTTCCTAAAAGAAACGTCTTTCATGTTCCCAAATACTTCTGTGTAATGCTTTTCATATGTTTCTTGATAAATTGGCCTTGCTGAATCAGTCTAATAGAACAAAAAGACGTTTGATAAAATTAACAAAGTTGTCAGAGAGAATAAATTCTTCATCGGATCTTCCTTCTTAGTAAAATCTCCTAAGCTTTTTAGATCATCTATGAACGCAGCAGATTTTATTTGCTTTTTGAAACGAAAATACTGTCTTAACTCACCAGAGAATAACTGAGTTAGACTAACTGTAAGGAGCTAAAAATTCAAAAATAGTAAGCTAAATGAAGAATAATTAAATTATTACTATCTTAATTGTCTACAGCAATATAAAAATCAATAAATATTGTCTCATTAAAGCTAGATTTGATTGGGTGATTTATAATTTTTATCTACATCTAGTGAGTGAGACGAATATAAATAAATAATAGACATCTAAAAGATAAAGAAAGCGCTAATGATCTCCAGGCAAGAAACGAAGAAGATCGCAAATAAAAAACTATTAGATTCTTCAATGTAAGAATATTAAAAGTGACTAAAAGCGGAATAGGAAAAAAGTCTGCTAAAAATAAAAAAGTTAACTAACTTCCTAGTTTTTTAAAAGAAAACAATTTATTTTCTTTATTTCTTCGAACATAATTCCTCAAAAAGATTACTTTTAGAAAAGTTAAAATTGCATGAATTACCTATTGATAGTTAGCAGCTTCAAGAAAAATTAATTGAAAGTGTGCTTTTAATTCATTCCCATAATTTGAAGGAAAAATTAACAAAACGAAATGAACGGCCCCAAGAAGTTAAAAATAAGTAATCAGAAAATTATGAAATGTAATGGGAATCAATTATTTGAACTAGATTGAGTAAATACAAACAAGTTAAATGATATCACGTACTTTATGGGAGGGGAGGGGAGATTATGGTTTTATTGCAATACGATCTAATAATAGCGTGGGTAAGTAAATACATTTGAATAGACGAATGGTTTCAAATAGCAAAGGCAAGTAATTTAAATGATAATTTTGCTGAAGGGAAAGAAGAATAAACACTTTAATTACACGAATTCAGGTGAATAAATGATCATTGCATTTTTGAAAAAAAGGAGTTTTTCCCGAAGAAATTAAGAAAAATTGAGATGTATTTGTGCGATATTGTAAGAAAGAAAAGTAAACTAATATGCAGTAAAATTTAAAAAGAGACAGAAATATGCTTAAAAAGAGGGAGCTAGCGAGGTAATTTGAATAGAGAAGTTAGAAAGAAGGAATTTAATTCAAGGTCATTTGTTGAAAGTGTTTTAAAAATTATTGAGTGTGAATTATTGCAACAATTTTTCTATTTTAACCCAAGTAATAATCAAATGAATTCTCGATGCTCTTATCTTACAATAACAGATTACAAAAGAGGTAGGGATTAAAGTTGCTTTGGGTCTATCAATAGTCACTCGAATGAATCTGATTACGATCAGAGATAAAAAAGAAAATTTAACTCAAAACAATCAATGCATGGAGATTTTAATATGAAAAACAACTAAGAAGACATTGAGCTTAAAAAATCCAAAGATGAACTCGATTCCCATAAGATCTACGCTGATATTCTCAAAGAATAATAATCGAGTAAAAGCAGGATTGAAGATGTTATCTCTTTGGATGATGTCTTCATCTCCGCGGGAAATTGCAGCTTAGAATATCTCAATTTTGAAGAAAATACCTTTCCATAGTTTAAAATGGACGAACATGGAGTTGAATACATTGAGCAATCGCTGAGTGGCTCTAAAAACGCTGAGTGGACAATGCGGCTAGAAAATGCTTAGCTTGTTCTTTTCTAAAATCACGATGCACAAAATACAAGAATTACATATCTTTGGCAGAATATTTTAGGTGCATCCTTCAAAAAAGTTAAACATCAAGGCTAATTTATCTTCTAGTTCTACATCCACTTGATGAAAGTCGAAGAAAAATCATGCTGCACAGCTCGAAACCGCAAACACACTGTCTTGCCATTTAAATTAGACTCCGAAGATGTTGCGCTGAGGCTAGAGACTTTAATTCAGAATTATTCTCGCTGTGAAAACTATTTTTAAATCATCACACAAGAGTTGAAATGCCAACGAATACCTGTGCTAAAGCACAAGCTACTGGTGTTTGCAAACCCCGTTGGTGGAGATGGGACTGCTTTGGAGAAATGGGAATCTGTTTCGGAGTTATTTAAAATTGCAGGGTATTAGATTGTTCTAATAGAAACGAAATACTAAAATTACGCGAAGAAGTATGTGAACGGTAAGGATAACAATCAAATTAAACTAATTAATCTCACTCATATGCTTTACATATTTAGATAATTTCTTATGCCTTGACTTACTCAATCAGAGGGAATTTAATTTAATCATAATTTATTTTTCAACAGAATTGCCAAAGAACGAATTACTATAATTTAGAGGCATAGTGACGATCTCAGGTGATGGATTGACACATGAAATCATCAATGGATTGCTTTCCAGGCCTGATGCGGATGAAGTCATGGGGAGAATAACTCTAGGAGGATTGCAAGGTGGTAGTGGAAATGCGTTAGTTGGGAGTATTCTACACGAATGCAATGAGCCAATGACTTTATAAGCAGCTGCTTATCAGATAATAAAAGGGAAAGTTTAAAACATGGATCTTATAAGGATGCAAACTCGAAAGATACCTGCATTTTACTCGTTCTTGTCACTTGCATGGGCGTTCATTGCAGACGTGGATTTAAATTCAGAGCACTTGAGGTAAAAATATTTTTTATTTTTCCATAAATTTTCATTTGTTAATAAGTTTGATTTTTTTCTACATAGATGTTTTGCAGGATTCCGCTTCGATATCATGGGTGCCTTCAGAGCAGCATTCTAACGAAAACACAAAGGAATCCTTTCATTTACTGAAGAACCTATTGATAGATTACCTGATATTGACGAACCAATCAACTTTAAATAAGGAGGGTGGAAATTAGAATAAATGCAATCCTTCAAGCATATGTTAATCATGAATACACCAATGATAACTGCTTCCGATTTAAACGCTCCGAACTGCAAAATAGGAGATGGATATTTAGATTTACAGTACTTAAGTTCTTCGAAGAGCTGGTGGCAGATGGTTAATTTTATATTCAATTTTCAAAGTGGAAGACACTTCAACAAAAACACTGGCTAGCCTGCAAAGGGATTAGATTTTGTATATAAAAAGATTAAAGCATTTCGATTAGAGGCTATAGATTCTAAGGGACTTGGACTGATGTCGGTAGATGGAGAAAGATATGATTCAGATATAATTCAAGGGATTGTCCTTCCTGGAAAGTTAAGAGTATTTTCAATGTGAATAATAATGATCAAGAGATTATTAATAAAGATTAATAAAACAAAAAAAGGAGCAGCAAAGAAAGGAGAAAAACTATCAGGAGAACACCTCATTTCGTTCAATTTAAGCACCTAACAATTTTCAATTTCTGATTAAAAATAAAATAAATTATTTTTCTTTCTCATTTATTATTAATTGTATTTAATATTGTATATTTTCATTTTTGTATCTCTCAAGTAATGTTTGGTGAGAATGTGTTGCTACTATTATAAAAAAAATAATCAGTTTTCTTTAGTATTTGAAAAGTTCGTTAAGTTGATTGTAGATATGTATCAACTTGCAGAGTAATTTTTAAATCCTTTAATTTGAGAAAATGTTCAAGATAAACTGAAATGATTTACCCTTGAGATATTCGTATTTGGAGGATCTCAAATAAGGAAAAATAGTTAAGAGATTTGATTTGAGTTTATCTAAATGGTAAAAAAAACAACCTTTTATATTTTATCAAACTCATAATATGTATTTATTTATCCACGTTGGACAATCTAATGATCAGCCTAAATGATTTCTAGAAAATGCTTTTTTAGCCTAAAAGAAGCAATCTGGGGAGGGGATTACGAATAATTAAGTAGTACCAGCATTTATTTTTTTCGAACATTCTTTTTTGATTAAGATTCCTGTGCAAGTTTGAAAAAAAACTCACAATTGTCTGAGGAACTAAAATTCAAAAAAAGAATCTTTGAAAATACTGTGAATCTAAAAGAATTCATCCCAAAAGAAAAAAGGGCTGCAACGAACAAAAAATTAGCATTCCCACAAATAATAAATATTAATTTTTTACATAAAAAATATCTTCACACAAATTATCTTTTTTGCTTTTTTCACCATCATGACATCTAAAATCATTGACATCTCAACCAAAGAACAGTTTGATAGCCTTGTATCTGCATATTAGCATCCTGTTATTGTGATGTTTTCTGCTTCCTGGTGTAGACCTTGCTAATAACTTGAAGCTCAAATTGAAGACAAACTTTCGTGTAGCTTTGGATGGTTAGCTATTAAAATTGATATTGAAAATGAACAAACATAGGATCTCATATCTCGGCATGAAATCGAAGCGATTCCTTATGTATTTCTATATCAATCTGGTGAAATAATAGAAGGTATTAGTTATTATTCATTCAAAAAAAGTCTTAAAATAACAATTTTTTAATATTAATTTTGTCTGGGTGAAAAATCAGATGAAGATGCTTATTTCTAAGGCAATAACTCACAGGCTCTTTCTAGACTTATTGGTATCGCTAATAAGCAATCTCCTTTACCTATGTATTAGTCTTCTCTGTGAGTGTATTTAAATATGTATAATAATAAAATGCTAAAATCTTCAAAATATATTATTTTGCTTAAATAATGCATTTTTCCTTGAAGCAACACAATTGAAGAGCTAAATTTAATTTAATCTAAAATGAGCAATAAGGGATTTTATTCTTTGATAAGGATATCTAATAAGAAAGCACAAACAAAAGTGATGCAATTTCAATCATTATTACGTCACACTCTGATACTACGCAAATTTTTATAAAACTGGGGAAGAAGAATAGAGAGAATAAATATAAGCTTAATGAATCAAAAAATAGAACATTTTAATAATAAAAATAAATTATTCACTATTTAATAATAAAATATGAAGGAATTAAAGGAAAAATAGCAAAAAAAAATGAAGGAAGTTTTAATATCTTTTAGGTTTAGAGTGAAAAATGTATGTATTTAAGCTTTTTTGTTATTTTTTGGGGTACAAATCAACACCAAAAACTCTATCAATTTCATTCAATATTTTATTTGATTCTTGATAGGTAAGAGAGAAACTCATTTGTGCCTTAGTTTGTCTGTATAAGCTTTTATTTGATACTCTCTGCGTACTGTTAGTAATTTGAATCCAGATCAGTTCGTTTGATTCTCTTGATGTGATTACGATTATCAACTAAATGGTGTTTAGAAACATCTTGCAATATAGTCATTTTCATTTGGAGAGTATTTTAAAATTCTTCTGTTTTCTCTGGGACATTAACAGCTTAGATATTCCTTGTGCAATCATTAATTGTGCTTTCTAACTCTTTCAATAGACTATCGTACTTTTAATTAAACAAAAACATATTTGTTCAGAGAAATAGTCTCACAATAAACAATCTCTCTTTTTTGTGTAAAAAAAAGGTTTGATTATTTCTTACTTCGCAAGTATTTTGTGTTGGTTGTTTTCCACATAAAAAGAACTTCCCCACTTTGGATGTAATTCCTGTTAATTTCGCTTGCATTTCCTAACCTAGTTCTGGGCTGTCTTGCAAGTTATGCAACTATTCCACTAATGAATTCATTCTTTGAGATTTTGTATTTTCTTCTTCTTTGTCTAATTGTTCTGTGTGAAATTATGACACAAACAATCCTTAAGGATTATCTTGAACTGGAGTCTGAGATAGTAACGAGTATGATTACTGCTGCTATTACTACTAATTATTTTCGGAAATATCAAAATGGCAAAATTCCTTTTTGTTAATAAATACTCCAAAATTGATCGTTTCGTCTTCTTATTTTCTGTCCTACGATTTGTTTTTTGAATCCAGACCTACCGATGTTGAATGAGAGTGGTTTTACTAGATTGATGATGTCATTTGAGTATATATTGAATTCTAATGAGGAGCTTTAGGAAGAGGCCATTTTAATAAACTTTATTGACAATACTATGCTGGCTATCTTCGCGAATCAGAATTACAATTATTCTAGCAAAAAGAAGCAGATCCAATACTGGAAGGTTCTCTATTAGCACTGTGACAGCGAGTGACTCCAGAGGAAGAAGAAGAAATACCATCTTTACTCTTTTATTTTGAAATAGCTGATCCGAAAAAATTACTAAAACCACTTTTACCTTTGAGTAATCCTTCAAGTGAATGTTCTGGTTTATCATTTTGAAGCTGCTTGCCAATCCCATCGTTGTTCTATGCGACTTTTTCTGAATTATGTGAAAAAGAAGAAACAGAACGAGGTTTTTTTGCAAATATTTAATTCACAGAATTCAATAATGCTTTATGTTTCTCCGATAACGCAGAATTCTTAAGTCTTGAAGAAGATCTAATTCCTGAGTTTTATTTAGAATTGTTGGCTTTTTCATCTGCACAACTAACACAATTCTTACAGTTCTGACAGCAAGTGCAACGAGAAGTTATTTATAATTAAGAGCTAAGAAGCTAAGAGGAACAAGGAGTGTTTTAGGAATACAAATGATCTCTGAGATTAGATAAGAAATTTGAAGGAACTTGTATAGCTCTGTTGGTGTTGTTATTTGAATTATTATTGCTGCTACTTTAATATTTAGACTATTCTGGTGTAACACTCCTAAAAGGTGACACAGATGCTTGATGGTTTGGTTTTATTCCAAGAGAATTATGATTTACAGCTTAAAATTATGATGTTTTTTCTACATTTTGTAAAGCAGATTTAATTTTATTACTTAGCGATGCAGATATTGTGTTACTTTTACTGCCACTGTTGTTCAGCGAGTTATTGTTTGAAAGAAAAGAAGTGAAATTATTACTGATACTTCCATTCGATTTCTTTTTATTAATATCCGCTGACTTATCTCTGAATTCATATTTGTTTCGTTTTGGGGAATGTTGTTGCTAGTTTTGCGAAGAAAATTGCAATTTGTCGAAATTCAAATGTTCATTTTCCTTTTCAAAATCGCGGAGGATGTTTCTAGCGTGGTAAGGCTGTTCAAATAGAAGAGAGATCGTTTTGAATGGAGTTAGAGAAAATAAAAACAAGTGAAGAAACAAAAATTCATATTTTCTCTTACAATATCAAATTTAGTGAGTCGAGGGAGAGGACCTTCTGGTGGGACATGTGAAAACGGCTCATAGACAACTGATCGACCTGCCATGTCAGCGAGCACGCGTACATACAGATTGCGATTTTGTTTCCAGACAAGATTTTACGTCACTTAGCTTAATTTCTTAATCCATTGCTCGATGCGGATTCGTTCGTGCTTTCCAAATCTGAGAAGGTAGCTCTCAGCTAGCAAAACAATATTTTTGAATTCTTCATCTAATCTGCTGCCTTCTCTCCAGTATTTCTCTTTGCTTGATTCTATGAATCCTGCGGGCTAATTGGATTTCACTGCTAAGGACGATCGAGAAACTTGATTAGAAGAAGAATTAGATCCTCCTCCTCCTCTTTCAAGATTGGTACTTATTGAGCGAGATGTTCGCTTTGAATTATTTAGCTTTGGACTTGATTGCATAGGATGTTTGGGGTTTTTTAAAAGATTAGAATTATTTTTCAAATCGCTAATCGATTAATTATTCGAATTTCAGGGGGGAAACAAAAGATCATTATTAACGATTATTATTTCAAAGTGACTCTATGATAGGAAAGTAAAGTCAAATTAGGGAAATATAAGAAATCATGACAAAAAATTGAAAAAAAAATGTTCTTGAAAATGCAACACAAAATAAACACTCAAACTCTAAAGAAAAGCCTACCAAAATATTTCAAAAAGATATTAATGGAACATATCATAAATATGTGTGGATTTGAATTTGGAAGTATTATCAAGTATCACCTATTCCTTTATCTGAAACTGTAACATCAACTTATCTGTCTTGTATTGGCAAGTCTTTTCAGATAAAAAATATCAAATTAAAAGGTCTTGATGGCCACATAGCAAAGGTATTTATTTCTATCTTAAAATCATGAAATCCTCCATTAAACCATCAAGGTAATGATTTTAACCATTTCTCACTAATCAGAGAAAAAAATAATTGAAGAAAATTGTCAAAAGTAACATCGGATTACTTTTGCTCATGCTATTGCCAAGAAGAAGCTGACTGTTTAACATGTAGTGTCAATGATAAAAGTTGAGTTGATTAGCTAAGCAAGATATCTTAACTTTAGAATATTATGGGGTGAAGGCTTTTAGTTGAAGAAACAAACTCTGAAATGTTAAATAGTCATCAAAAAAATGAAAACAAAACTGAATTGTTTTTTGTGTATTTGAAATGATATCTAAGGAATTAAGGATAACTGAAATCCCACACTCATTCTTTAAGAAATAAAGAACATGGAATAGTTTTTTATTTTTGAAACTTGTAAAAATGTAATAAATAGTACTTAATTTAGTTGGGGGAGGGAGGGAGGGAGGGAGAGAGAGAGGTTAAAAAATGAAGTAAAAAGGAAATAGGATTCTCTTAATTTCTCAACAATTATCTTTGAGATTATTTATGATCTGGGCTGGAAATTAGAATACTTTTGTATTTTCAAATAAACTAGTGCATATCAGATATGTTTCTTATTTAACAAGCATACACAAAGCATCTTACAATTAAAAATTCATATGAGATTTTGTTTAAACAGTCTGACTTTTGTTTATTGAATTTAGCTGGATACAAGTCTGTGTTTGGCGAAATTAAAGTCGCATTTAGAAAGGAGATTATCTTTTTGTTTTCCCTTTATTTTGAGAAGAATGTCTATCCCTGGTTCTTTCATTGGTTATATTTTCCTGAAAACTGCTGATTCCGCACAGTGGATTTCCTATAAGCTACCAATATCTTTTCTTCCAGGTGTTAGGGACTTTTATTTTATCAAATGAGAAGGAGGCACAAAGGAAGGAGGAGGAGGAGTTAGAATTAAAAATTATTTATTTTAATTCATAAGGGGATTATTGTGGTTATATGAGCCCGCATGAGATATTTACATTGTAGAAGCCATACTACTGTTTCGAGAGAAAAAAGATACTCTTTAACTTTTAGGAGAATTACTTTATAAAGCCTTATCTTTTCCATTTAGCATATGTGAAGTAGATGCTTAGGGCATCCTACAAGAACCAGGAGGAGAGAATACTCCTTGAGAATCCAAGAATTAAGGAAATCCTTGAACTGGTTAAATCTTGGAGTCTTTGGGAATAATTCCAAGTGAAAAAGATTAGGATGTCCTTTGAGAATTAAATCTAGATGCAGTCAGATTATCCTTTACATCTATAAGGGAACTTTTAAGGTCAGTTTTACTCTTCACTTTGGGCGTTACAGCTGCAGGAAATTAAGTCTATGATTAGCTAGCTAATCGTACATTTACTCCCTATTATTTTGGTTGTTTCTGCTCGATATCTTATAAAAATGTTTCTGATCTTTAAATAAATGGACTTGAAAACCCTTAGTGCTGCTGAAGCAATCCTTAACTCAAAGCCAAGACAGTTTAAGATGAATTTTATTGTTATTTTGCTTATTTTTGAACTTCTTTAGAGCTTGACAAGACTTCTTCCATTTAAATTTTAGCCAAGGATCCAGTATTTTTTGAATCAACAGATTAATTTCTCAGCGGAGTTGTACAACCAGGAGTGACAAACTGCAAGTAATCTACTCTATCTTCCAAGTTATTAGAATCAGCGTCCACAAAATTGTTTTACCTTTTCGTTAAACCAGCAATTTACTACTTTTTCTACATAATCCCTTTTACGAATGCTTTGTTAAGTTCAGTGTTGTCAGTTCTCGCAGAACCTTAGCAGTCTTCGGATAGTTGTTTACTGAGAAATTCGTTGTGTAATATCGATCCTGGTGAATTAGTTGGCTAATAATTAGGATTTGTTTTAGATTTGTTGAAATCTTAATTTTCCGTACAAGTTTCTTTACATACTTATGTAGGAGTTATCTTGCCATTGTTCGTATGATTATGTTCACCTAAACCATAATACTTAAGTGAACATTCCTTAGATTGAATGCTACCTTCTTATTTAGCAGTGTTGATAGCTAGATTCAAATAGCTAGTCCTGCTGAAAACACCAATTTATTATGTATCCTCTATCTTTTCAGATTGCTATTCTCCTTAGCCTATTATTTCACTGCTACTCGAGGAAAATCCATAATTGTCTTTGAGTGTCTCAATCGAAGCGAATTTATTGCTTGTATGTTTCGATGATGGTGTACTCTAAAGAATCTAGCCAGTTGACATTCTCGTACCAAAATCTGTGATGCATATCAAATAAAATAACGTATAAATTTAAGAAGAACAAATAACCAAAAGAGAGTCAGAAAACAGAGAGATATTCCCAAAGCTATTGTACAGCTGATAGATGAAGTGTCATCGTTGCTGGTTTATTCTTAAGGTGATGATTTTTTCTAGCTTTTATGAAAAAGATTTCTTTTAACTACAAGTGAAATTCTCTTTGACTTTTCAGTATCTTCTTTATCAATATCCTTCTATCCATTAATCTGTTCAACATTGACTTACTAGTTATTCTTATTTTTATCACTAACCTTCAATGATGATAAGCTCAAGTTTCCAGCCACTCCTTAGGTATTTTATATTGGAAAATGTAAACTCATAATATCGTCTACTTCTGATGGATTCGAACTACTTTTGTTATTAGCTACTTGATAATTGATTTTTAAATGTAGAGGCGCTGAGCGATTCGATGCATCAGAGCAGTTTATGTATGTATTATTACTCGTGCGCTTCATAAAGTTTTAATAGTTTTATTTTGATTGCTGATAAGGAACATAATGGTAGTGCAATGATGTGAAGTTAGTAGCTGTAGATGTTCCTTTTTAGTTCTTAGAAAGTATCTTATTGTTGGATTTAGTGTCAATTGAAATTCTTCTAGAAACTGGTTTCTTCTCATTGGAAATTGTTTTGACACACTCAGAAGAGCCTCCTTTATTGTGTGGGCTCTCTCCTGACTGAGGAAAAGAAAAGATAAAATGTATTAAAAACACAATGAAACATCAAAAGTAAACTCCCATTGAACTATTGAAGACTTAAAATACTTCATACTGTTGATTATTTAGAGGATTATCCTTGGGCTATTTTGATGATTGATCCTTAGGCAACCTGATTTTTCTCAGGAGAAGCCTTTGTATTCTTAGAAGACGGTTCCAAAGATGCTGAAAACCTTTTCATCTCGATTCTCACGAGACCAAAGGTTGAATTTATAATTTTTCTTTACTTAGATCAATTACGACACGCAACAAACCATCCACGCATATGATTTTTTATCATACTATGAATGACTCTTCCCAATTCGTTTCAATATGAATATTTCTAACATAATTGTATTAATTAATCATTTTTATGGGATAATTAATTACAGAAGGGTAAGATATCTTATTTGATCTGCAATAAGAAAACGTAAGAGCAAAATTTAAGTTAAGTTAAGTTAGGGAAGGCTCTCAATTACGAGTAGTCAAGGGAAAGAATAAAAATAAGTAATTTGTCAAGAATATTATAGTAAAAACAAAAGCGTTAATATTTCATTTTTTAGATAAAAATGAAGAGAATGTTGATTAATTAATTTAATTATCTAAAAACTAAGAAACCATATCATTTTCTCCTTCAAATGATACACAATTTGGACCTTTTATGAATTTAAAAAAAAGATTTCTTTCTAACTAAAAAAGTGCAATAAAAAAATAACTTCAACCTTTGATAAAAAAAGAAAAACCACTTTCAAGAAAAATCCCTCCACAAATTCACTTTAAGCAGACAATTAAATAATCCTCCAAAGAAAAATAAGCTAAAAAAGCACAGTGGCTTAGGTTTTCTTAATCAAATCGCTTTTATATTTTAAGAGGCTTTTTGTTTTGTTTCTAGTTTTAATAGGAAATTCATTTTTTTAGAACCAATATTGTTCTTTTTTATTTTGGACTCATCATTTCTTACAGAAGTCCTTTTAAATGTATTAGATAATCTTCTTTTAGATCTTTGATATTTAAATTTTGATATGTACTACTAGTTTACTTTATGAAGCCTTTTCCCTTCAATTTAATTAAATCACAAGTGTCTGTTTCTCTAATAATCTTGTATTTTTTTAAAAGAAATTAACATTTTGCTAATCTCACGCAGACAGAGACATTTAAAAATGAAATCTAAAGCTCCTACTTTCATTTGTTTCCTGCTTGCAGTCTTGCTCATCAGGAATGCGTCATCTTCACTTTTTACTAACCATGTACAATTATTAAGGATTACCTTACCCAAACGAAGGATTAATTCTTTTTTTTTTTTTTGAAACAGGAAAGCAACTTAAAGACTGAGCATTTAAGAAGATTGCAATAAAATCAACCATAAAACTTTCAGCTGCCAATTTATTTTGTGCCCGAAGAATTCAAAGCTCTAGGCTTGAAATATCTTGTGAATAAGATCATCGAAGATTCGTCGAATAAGCTTGTGATAGAGCTGAGGCTAAATAAACCTTTAGAGGTTCGTTATCTTAATAATAAAGTATTCACAGAGTTGAAAGTAACCATAGAATCCCATTCCTACAGGGAACTTTCAGTAAGAGTCACCGACATTGCGGAGAAACTTTTTGAGCTTCCTCACAGGTAGCCGTTTCCTTTCCAGAAGGAAGAAAACTGGAACTGGAACTACAAGAAAATATTTGAATTCAAAACAGCCAAGGTTGGCGATGTGTTTTTCTTCTAAATTATGCGAAAATCAACTGGGGAAATAATCTTCGATTCTGCTGGATTTGATTTGGTCTTTTCCACTAAGTACTTAGAAATCACTACTTCCATGCAAGGAGAGAGAATCTACGGTCTAGGAGATAGACGATATACATCTTTTGAATTAAATACAGCATAATTCAGTTTTTGGGCATTTGATGCAACTCGAATCGACTACGGCAAACCGGGTTAGCAACTCTACGGGCATCATCCTATGTATCTTCGCAAGGAATCTAAGGATACATTCTTTCATACCGTGCTATTTAGGAATACTTACGGAATGCAAGCTGATTATGTCAAGAATAATACACTGACATTCAAAGTTATTGGAGGAAATATTGATTTTCGATTCTTTCTTGGTGATTCTAACCCTGAAACAGCTGTTAAGATGTACCATCGATATGTGAATGGATACACACTGCATCCGTTTTGGGCTCAAGGTGAAGAACAAATAGAATAAAATAAATATATCAAACAAAACATCTAATAATTTTGCTAATTTCGTAGGATTTCACTAATCTCGATGGGGGTACAACACAACATAAAGGATACAAAAAGTCTGGGAGCAATACAATAATCTAGCCATTCCTATTGATTCTCTGTGGAGTGATATCGATTACATGATTGATTACTAAGATTTTACTTTTGATACAAATAAACTCAGCCTGACTCTTTTTCATCAAATATTCAATTTGTAAAAATAAGAGAAATAATTGAGAGTTTTAATCTATTTAATAGCAATATGTTTTGTTTTTTGTGTAGGTCTACACCAAATGGCCTGCATTGGTCAAGCATCATTGATTCTGGAGTATCTGAAAAGTCAAATGCATTTAAAAAAGGTGTGGAATATGATGTTTTCATAAAAAGCAATTTCACAAAAAAACCTTTATTAGGCTGGGTTTGGCCAGGTAAATCTTATTTCCCAGATTTTAATCATCCCAACGCATCAAAGTTCTGGGAGGAAGGACTACGAAACATAACAAGTCTTTATCAGCTCGAATAGAGTGGAATTTGGATTGACATGAATGAGTTCGCCAATTTCGTGTAGGGAGAGATTCTACCAGATAACTCGAATGATCCTCCGACCTTAGAGTACCCTTACAATCCATGTGGTAAAAGATTAAAAAAAATTAATTTAAAATAAATACTTGGTTAATTTAAATGATAAAAAAATAAGGAGTAACCTATTAGAACTAATGAAAATAATAAATTTTCTTCTAATTAGGAAATCATAATTAGTTAAGCTAATCCACATTGAGCCTAAGTGCCACACATTACAGCAAAAACGATTCAGCTTTATTTTCCTTTGGAGACTATTAAATTACTGAGTACGATATGCATAACATTAATGGATTCAGCGAAGGATTGGCTACCTACTAAGCTGCCAAAAACATGGGCAAGAGGCTCCCTTTCATTCTCTCCAGATCCACTCTATTTGGGAGTGGCTAATTCGTCTAACATTGGACTGGAGATAACATGTCCACTTGGGAATATCTCTAGCTGTCAATAGGCTTGATATAAAGCTTTTAATTATTCAGTATTCCAATGGTTGGGGCTGATATTTGTGGATTCAATGGGGATACAAATCCACAGCTCTGTGCAAGATGGTATTAAGTTGGATCTCTTTATCCTTTTTCGAGAAGTCACAATAGCATTAATAACATTGATCAAGAACCATATGCATTTCCACATCATGATTTTGTTCTAAATTCTACTCTCAAAGCCCTCTAAGTTAGGTACAAACAAACATAAAATAAATAGCAATATGATCAAAAATTATCTTTATCCAAATGATATTTCACTTTTGTATTCTTCCTTAATCCTTCTCTAATTTTTAACCCTTTTGCTTTCCAGGTACCAATTGCTGAAGTTCTACTATCATCTATTCGTTAGAGGAAATGGAACAGGCACAGTCTTCCGTCCATTGTTTTTCGAGTTCCCATAAGACGAGAAATCTTATGACATAAAGCATTAGTTCATGCTAGGGGAGTATTTAATGGCAGCTCCGGTTCTTTAAGAAGGAGACAGATTTACGAATACAACATAGCATTCCGTTTACTTCCCACCTTAGGCTTAATTCTTTGATTTTTACACTTATTAGCCATAAACATCTGAGAATTTAACTTTAAATGTACCATTTGATGGTTTGTGCCCATTGTACATTCTTTCTGGCAAAATCGTGCATATTCAAGACTATAAATATCATATCAGAAGCAGATATTTGAATAATGAATTCGCTCTGCTTATTGCGCTAGATAATCACCAGCAATCTACTGGATAAATCCTCTCCATTGAAAATCTTAATTCAGAATAAAACGTTTAAGATAAGTGCATTTTCTAAAATTGCGTGATGAACATCAAAGCATAGTTATCATAAAGAATTGAAGGAGATTTCATTATCAGATTGGAATTTCATGAATCGCTTCCAACGTCTGTTTTGGAAATATTTTAAATCTACAAGCTAGTCATTATGGGCATTTAGCACAATGGATAGCTTAAATCTAAAGTAATTAAATTATAGTAGATTTGGACTGTTAAAGCAGGCGCTACAAAGTTCGAAAAGGCGTTCGATCTTGAGAAAGATGATAAATAATGAGAAATAAATTCAATTTCTTTTGTGTTTTGAGTTTAAAATTGCTGTTGATCTTGATTATTTACATAAAAGAGTTTTAAAATTTGCCTGAAATTTCAAAAGCTTCAATTTTATGCTGTATTATTCCACAAATTTAATGTTAATTTTAACTTGAAAATCAAGAAAAAACAACAAAATGTAAAAATATATCGGAAATAAACAAGTAAACTACAAGGTAAAGGATTAACAAAAGGGATGCTTTTTTCACTTTCATTTAAAAAATCAAATGAACCATTCACTTCATTTTGTTTAAATGACTTGGCGGCATGTAGGGCATTTCATATTGATGCTAGATTCTAGCCAAGTTTAAATGCATTCTAAATGGAAAAGATGGTTACAGCCTAATTTGATTATTTTACTTTAGGGAAGCACTGAAACAACTGCAATTTTTCCATTTTATTACTTTTCAGCTGAGATAGATTGTGTAGCTGTTGATTTAGATGGTAATTCCTCGTTTAAAATCTAATTTACTTCCTGATTCGTAGCTTAAATCGTCTTGAATTCCAAATTTTCTTATTTATTTTAACCTTCCCTCTCATTATCTTGCTATTTCTCTGGAAGCATTCTATTTTCTGCAAGAGAAGATTCTAGGTCTTTTTAGGGAGTACTGAAACACTTTTCTTATTAATCCTGAAATTAAATTACTGTAACAGAAGGCGCTGAATTACATTTAAGATTCTGCTAAATTAAATCTGATTTTTAATAATTTTGTATTTCTACTCCTTTCCCCACTGTACTAATCAATGTCTAGAACATTTAGTCGCACTTTTCCTTGAGATAAGCCGACATCACGGAGAAGGGAGGAAGTTGTTTATTTGAATCTAAGGAACAGTTTTAATCTAATTTTTAATCTACTGAAGGTTTATTGATTTCTTCTATTTCTTTTGGGATGATAATTTGAGATTGCATGTTAATTTGAAGCGGAGAATTAGTTTTGCAGCAAAGCTCTGATTTTTAAATATCATTGTCTTAGTTAATTTCCTTGGATTAATTATCTTGAAGAGGCAAAACGGGAGGAGATGTGATTACCTCACTAGGAAGGAAGTTAAGCTAATCAAGGCAAATTGCGCATTCATTGTTGTGCTCGTTTAAAACCTTAAGATCTTTGAGCAAAAAGGCGCTTAACCAGTCAGTTGATTTCATTGTGGCTTTCTTCGAGTTTTTATAGTAAAATAAGTATGTCAGTCCACCCTGCAGGAAAAAGCTCAGGAGTTAAACTATTACGGAGAACGGCGCTTTGAATGAAGTATCAAACATGTTCGTTAAGCTATCCCAGTAAGGATCTTCATTCACAGCTGATCTGCAGGAAAGCACGATGATCGATGTAAAAATCAAGTTAAAGAGTATCAGCACAGATAGGAAAAACAATAGAACTAATGCTATTTTCCATGTGATGACCTCATACGAATAGCGAGGCTGGAGATACCTCCTGCAGCCTATTTCATGAAGGTAATTTCTTTGGTAGAAGAATAGAAATGCGATTTGGAAGAATATCACTCCCATTAATATTCTTTTGCATGCAAATGCTGCTATGCTAGCTGTTAAGGATAACTACAAGAAATAGCTGTATTTTTTGAGTTATCCTTGAAGGCCTGTTTCAGTTAGTTGATCCATATGAGTGTTTTCTTTTTAATCTATTTGGTTAATTCTACTAGGAACTTAAATTATTTAAAATAATTGATTTCTTCCCCCCTGTTATCGATGCAAGCGGAAAGCTTTAAATCAAGAAACTACAAATCTATATCAATTATATTTGAATGGGAGAGTGTGTTACTATTTTATTTTAGATATTACTCTATCTTGATACATAGGTATCTCGTTGTGAATTAAAAATTAAGAATAGTTTGAATTTTAGTCTTTAATTAGCTTAAGTAAAGACTTAAAAAAAGCATCGGGTGGGAGGAGATATCCATGTGTGAGTGCATACTTTGGGAGGCATATAACTCTGATGTATTTATTGGGGAAAATAATAATGTTTGACGATAACAGCCGTATTTGGAAAAGATAGAAAATTTTAGAATAATAAATTTGGTTGCTTCACGCCAATCTAATCATGAAATGAACGATAAGAAAGATCAGTCAATCAGGAAAAAAACTGAATTAAGCGGATTGGGAAATCTATCACAAAATACAGAAAGAAAGAGAGAGAGAGAGAGGCTTTGAATTGTACTTAGTAAGGCTCTTGATAATTGCTCAACATTTTTTATCCTCTGAGCAGAGAAAAATATGGAAAACGAATAATTATAAAAAGATGAGATACCTGGAAGAGAAGAGCTCGATACATCTTTAGTAGAAGAGTCTAAAAACATCAAAGGTATGTTACAAAGCGAATGGAATATCGATACATCCGATTATTCTCCTCGAATGAATTGCAATGACCCTTCGATTTTGGAAGATACTACCTTAAAAGTTTAGAGCAGTCCAAAGGAGGGAGACGCAAATGAAGACTGCAAGCTTTTAGAACTTTAAAATCGAAATTAAAACTTAAATAAGTTCTTAGAAATGTCAATCTTTGACAATAATATTAATAAAAATGACAAGTAAAAATGCTCTTAAAATAGATCAAGAAATCCATCAGTGTCCCCAACTCGTAACCGGAGCTAGATATAACACCCAGAATCCTCGCTAATAGGATAAACTGGCGAATTAAATAGTAGTTTTGTAATGCCAAAGAGTCCCAATAAGAAAGCTACAGCAACTACTGCAGCACCATTACTTTTTTGCTAGTAACCAGCGTGCGAGATAATTGATAAACAATTTCTGATTCGAATTACCGGATATTAAAAAATAGTAGGCACTTTTAAGCCATTCATAAAGTTTACCATTGAATCTTAGGTAAGGGATGCCTACTCGACTCAAAAGTACTTAGTGAAGAGAAGATTCACTGAATTTAAAAGATTGAAGACATATCTTCACTAGACATATTTTGCTTGCATTCAGCCACCTTTTCCGGATTCTTCCATGGCGGAATCGTTAATCCCTTTAATATAATTCTTTCAGTCAGACAAGGACATGATAGCATCTCGTTCATCTGTAATTTCCATGCTTTATGTTAATCGTTCCATTTTCATTTATTTCAACTTTTTTTTGGCGATTTAGAAGCTCGAAATATATCTTTAAAACTTGGGCATGCATGACTTGATAAAACTAGATCATTAGTTTGAGCTATTTTTATCTCAGCAAGAGGAATTCTATGAGATCAACACAGAGCAAAGCTAGCCCTCGAGAATTTCAACAATGGCTTCATATTACTCTCCTCTCAAGGGGATAATATCTGGATTACAATATTTCTTTAATATTCCAGGGAAAGCTATGTTCTTCTCCGATTAAGATCGAGTAAAAAGGAAAAAGAGTTGAATTTTCTTCATTAGCCTTAATTAAACACTTTTGTTAGACCATAGGAAAGTCACTTTTTTAGCATGCAACGTACTTTAGTGATATCGAAGAACAACTCATTAATCTAAGACAAATATACTCAAACTATGACTATGACGTACACAACATCTTTACTTTTTTACTTGAGTTGATCTTTTGTTAATTCTTGCATCCTAAGAAACTATCGGAGGAACTTAAAGAGGGTGAGAACACTGTGCAATCACCTGAAGGGTTTATTTATGGATTCTAGGAAATTTACTTATAAAACGATGCGCTCTTTCATTTCTTTAAGTTCTATCATGTCAAGCAGGTAATTTATCGAATTGGATAGTTTCAAAGCTATTTTTAATATTTCTGTTCCATTTTCAATAGGAAAGTGAAAGGATTAAGTCAGCAATCTCATAATTAAATGAGATTCTCAACATTTTATAGTAAGCAAAAGAGGCATTTCAACGATTCTGTGAAAGAAAAGAAATATTTATGACTTCTATGGGGGACGAAAACAAGTATGAAACTACTTTGAATACATCTTTAAGCTTAATCTTCAATTTTTTTAATAATAAGTTATTCAATTTTATAAAATTATCTTTTTTCTTTTTCACATTGTTTCTTTGAAAAACAATTTAACTTACCAATTTCAAACTTATATAAAAGAGAAGCATTGAAAAACAAAGAAACTCATGCAACTGTTCAAGCAAACAGTGAGCTAATTCTAAATGGCGATGCCCTTTAATAAGAAAATACTTCAAAATAATAGGAACTTCCTGAAACGGAATAACTCAAAAAAAGTTCATCTGAGAATAATAATCAAGATATTGGCAGGCATAGCTGTCCCCAGACTATGAATAATCAGCATAATAACAACAGTCTCCAATAAAATACAATCTTAGAAGAAGAAGAAGAAGAAGAAGATGATCGGAGGATAATTTGGTTAGATGATGATGGTAAAGAATAAGATTGTAGCACTGATTATTATTACTAAGACAAAAATACAATCGAAAAAGATCTACTAGAAAGCTAGTAAAAAGAGCTTCTACGAAAATTCGAGGAAATAAAAGAGGTTTCTCTGCCAAAAGCTCTTGAGGATTTTGCTGGGAAAGCAATTTATCTTCTTGATTAGCACTACTAACAGGTAATGGAATACTTTTTAAGATATAATTTAATAGACTAAGATTGTTGTTTTGTCATTTTATTTTTGTTTTTTTGCAGGAAGGTATCTTCTACGATACTTGTAAGAGTCAGATCAAAGATCACTGACATAATATTCGAATCTATTTTTCACTTTTATTATAAAATAAACAATAAACTACTTATTTCAATGCTATTTTTGTACTACCGTTTTCATCTTAATTTGACAATTCAAATTATGCTCAAAGGGGAAACAAGTATGTTTTCTCATTATTGTTTCTTGACAAAAAAATAAACTTGAGAAATTGAGTAGAATTGCATTAACAAAAAAGCAATTAAATCCTCTAAAATGAAATTATCAAAGTAGATGTTAAATATTTTTGATTAATTAAAGGGAATCATCACAAATAGATCTTTAAAGCTAATTCGATATTACTACAATTTTAGTTAGGTTCTTGGACTATTATGCATTTGAAGAAATTTTCAGTGGAAGCAAAGTTGCTGAAGGCTTCCCTTTCGAATCCGATGTAGTTCATCTAATATGGAGAAATGGATACAAATATGTTGTACCTTGATACAGAGACTGTCTCATCACTTTCTCTTCAAACAAAGTCAATGATACGTCAACTCAAGAAATTCGCTGCAGAAAAACAATTCCTGGGGTTATCTTCCACGCAAGGAGGATTCATTGAAAGATTTTTTGTGATGTCCCGAGAAGCTAATGGAGAAGTAGATAAAAGTAATTGGAGGACTCAACAAGTGTTCCCTTATGATTCTTATAAGGTCTTCATTAATCCGAAGATTCTCGAAATATGTCAGAATGTAACAAATAAAGAAATTGCCTTTTTTCGTTCTTGCTCAAGTAGAATTGTTGAAATTGTAAAATGCAGGGAGAATAAACTAAAGAAAACGAATTTTCACCATCATTTCCGATGTTGAAAGCTAACGTACCTCGATTCAGTTCGATAAAGATTCGATATTATGATGAAGAAATGGAAGAAATTGAAACAACAATCAGTGGATTTGAAAGCAGAACTTTCTAGCATTTCCACGATTTACTCTTCAATAAAGATTTACTTCATTGGCGAGTCTGTCAAGGTGAAGTTGACATCCTCTAGCCATATAACACCAAGCTTAAAAGATTCTCAGCAGTAATAAAATATGAATATATTATCGTTTTGATTGTAATAATAATAATAATATGAATGACGCCCGAAAACGTAATCCCTAGGGAGATACCTCCCCCGGGCAAAGCAAATCAATAGGTTTTAAATCCTATAACCACCCTGATATCTTTATATCTTCCTCTCGCCACCGGAATCATCGTCAGCACCTTCTGTTCCTCTTTTCTGCTCTCTAGAATGCCTACAGCAAACTATTCGCACAGATCCAAGATTCTCGCTTATTCTTCGCATTTTTTAAATTCCCCAACGTGTTGAGCTGCGATTGCCATAAGCCTTTTCCAGAAGATTTCTAATTTGGCTCTAGTTTAGATTTTATCGAGATTATTTTTATTCAGAATGATCTTTAAGCCACTAACCTCATTAAATTCAAGACTTCCCGCAACAACATGTAAGGAAACTAGTATGCCGTCCCGTGGCCATTGCATTCTAATCTCATCATTTTTGATGATCATATTATCAGCTCTGCCCAGTATTGCATTTCTTTACTCTGTATCCATCTATTCCCAGGCACTGATTAGGTATTTCACCTCTCCATATCCTGAGTCAAGTTTTTTTAGAGTATTCAAACTTTTTTACCTTTTGTTGCCTCTGTCTTGATTATTTGGTTCATTAGCTTTGTCTCCAGAAGGGGTATTTATTTCAGCTGGTTTCGTTTAACCTTTATCCTGCGGGTCTTTTTTACTCACAGCATTCATCTCTCCTTTATTAACCATTACTCTGTTGAGATCTTTTCTCTACATTTCTTGGATGAATTCTTAATCCATTTTCTCAATCTCAGCTGATTTAATTTTTTGGACTACGACTACCTTTTTTGGTCCTGTGCTTTTGTTCCTTTGGGGTGCTTGACTTTTCTCATCTGGTATGTCTTCTTATCCTTCCAACATCTCCATCTGATCTGCATCCGCACCTTCAATTGGGGGTTCTTCTTTTTAATTAAAGATTCCCTCCCCACTCTCCATTTGAAATTCTGTCTGCTCAGAATTAATTAGGTTGTCTTTTTTAATTTG